>Ga0136643_10001128_pt1 | contig 31810 bp, 11 predicted proteins | sample TergutLab28metaG_FD_96883 | JGI IMG/M metagenome (GOLD analysis project Ga0136643, IMG submission 96883) | Labiotermes labralis P1 segment gut microbial communities from Petit-Saut dam, French Guiana - Lab288 P1 (version 3) (version 3) | ecosystem: Host-associated > Arthropoda: Insects >...
AGGGACCAACTTGATGTCACTTGCTTTATTATTTCATTATTTACTGCTCAACATGTTTCGGATGTTAATACATCCATCCTCAGGAGCTTGCGAATTATTTGATGTGTTATTTCATGGGTTGTATTGTTCTGGTTCGGTGTGTGTTGGTGTTACGTTGTGGTTTGGCTGGGGTGGTGTGGTATCCGGATGCAGGCTTCAGCCAAACCACAACGTAACACCAACACACACCGAACCAGAACAATACAACCCATGAAATAACACATCAAATAAGTCGCAAGCTCCTGAGGATGGATGTATTAATATCCGAAACATGTTGAGCAATAAATAATGAAATAATAAAGCAAATGACTTAAAGTTGGTCTCTCTTTATGCAATTTTCTTTAACATATTTGGCAGCCAGTACATACCAGTCATATATACGTAAATACAAGTCCTAAAATTTCTTTTTGGGTACGATATTAACTGCAATGAGTTTCCAAGACTGAGCTGATATTGTATGCAGTTTTCATCTTATATACGTAAAGAAATTCAAGAAAAATGTTTTATTTATGGCGATACGTAAATATTAGTAATATAAACAAAATCCTTCCAGAAAAAAACACTTTGTGAATATTAGAATTCACAGTTCTTACGCCACATGCAGTACCCTTATGGACTTACTGTTTCTTCAGACAACGCATCTTTAAATTAACGCTATTGTCTCACACTGCTGACATAGTTGACATTGCATTTCCAGAATCTAACTATTTACCAATTATACGTATTAAGAAAAGTCAGTGATACGTCCGAGTGGGTGAAATACTAATGTCCTTGAAACTTTAAGTTTGGAATAAGTACTTATACAAAATAATTGCCTAAGTATAAATCATAAATTTCAAATGCCATATTTTGATAAGAACCATTTTCTCTTAAACAAATGGTTCGCATACTTTAGAATCACTCACGATAACGCCTACCTGATAGGAACCCTTGTGCCATCAAAATAAATTTCGGTGATCTGAACTATGCTTAATGTCCATGAAACGACCTGACATGCGTCTTTCATATTCTGAAAGACAGTATACGACAAATTTTAGCCACACTAAGTTTTGTAAAGTAGTTTTGTAAATTTGCAAATGACAACAATGACATAGTGGCGACCGAGTCTCTCGCCCTTGTAAAGACGAATGCACCTAAAGATGCAGAGTAAGCCAAACTATACGTACGCATAGGCCTATTATATTTAAAACGAGTCAAGTCATTATTTGAGTCTAATCTCAATTTCACTCCCTCACACACACACACACACACACACACACACACACACACACAAACATAGAAATCTATATACATATATAAAACATCGTAGATGTTTATATATAAAATAGGCTTAAATTATATTAGGCTTTGAAATACCTCATAATTTTTTCGTGATTTATTGTGTTTTTTTTAGTCTGACGTTATTGTCGAAGTGCAAATTTGAATTTCTTATTGGTAGCTGTATCTATATGTAAGTGTAGTGTCCCTAATATACATAATGTACTGTGAAACCTGTCCATATATAATGTGTTTGAAAACAAAATGAAAAAATAAAAATTGTGGTTGAATATAAATATTTATTAAATTGAATACATGTGTGTATATAGTAACGTCCTCGCTACCGTACAGCCTTTCTTAGCTGCCATTGCACAGACATAAATATAATTTATTTACAGCAAAGTGATTACATTTTAAAGACTACTATGTGTAAATTAGCTTTATTTTAAGAAGAATCATAGGTTAGGGATCGATCCTTCTCTCATCGCCCTACTACACGTTTATTCACACCCCTCCCCCTTACTTCCGTAAGGGCTCTGTCAATGTCGTTTAGGCCGTTAGATGTGGTAGGTCATGTTCATTCAGGGCAGGAATTAATTCATCAATCAGTCACAGTCACGTAAGTTGTAAAGTTTATCATTTACAGCTGTTTTGGATAAGAAACTTTTAGGTAAATTTTATTGCTTGAACTCAAATTAAAGTAAATTTAAAACGACCGTCCAAATCACTACACAAATGTCATTCGGAAAAATTCAAGTTTTAAATTGAGTAACTCCACAGACTAGATGATGCTAATCGTAGAGGAATTTTGTAAAATCCACTTTCCCCGCTTGGTAATACATACTTCTGTCTTGCAAAATTTACAAGGCTAATATGAATCATATGATTCCGTAGCCGTAGAAACTAAACGCATCTCTATATCGTAATCAGTCTCTTCATGAAAGTATTGAAGGAATATAGAACACTGTCCCGTTAGGCTCGGGTAATGGGGACTTTGCTATATCAGCATAGAACCTGCATATGTGTCCTAAATCCATGTAAAAAATTACATCGCCTCACCTGCTTATCTCATAGCTTGACTTAGTCGAAATCCACATTGTGACGTTGCACTTCATACAGAAGTTTTATTTTACATTAATTAGTTAACGTAAAACATAAAGAGTTTTTTGTGACGTCGTTTGTCAAAGATCAAAACTTTGTACACCCAAACATACTTACACAAATTTAATACAGAACGTATTTAAAGACGTATATGACTAGCTTTAGGTTAGAAACAAAGAAGGTTTCGGTGAAAAAATCTGTCCTCATATCTAAGTGAAGAGGAGAAAGGGAGGACATAAATTTGGCGGACCCGTCAGTAAGAGCTAGGCTTTTGCCCTCTGTTCAGAGGTAAAGACAAGCTGTTTCTCATGGGCCCACCAAAGTAGGTTGTACCACTCCGTTTTCCATCTGATGAGGACGTATGGTATAAGCTCCGAAACGTGAGTTCTTCTTACCGAGCGGTGTCCAGAACATTGGTCACATCTCTTAAAACTTACCATCAGCAGAAGTCTTTAAAACTGAATTTCTTTGGAAATAGTAGATCTAAGGCATGCGTACGATGATTGGATTATCGAGTATGTATGTATATTCAGTGACATAATACTCCTTTCTCGCACTCTATGTTTCGCTCAGTCTGCTTTAACCCTTTAAACGCCGAGTTAAATCCCATCTGCCACTTGCTGGCATTATTAGATCACCATATTCTCCACATTAACAAAATAAGGGTTAACGAAGGCTTCCCAGCTTTAATCTGATACGTTAAACAGATCGACACATACATGAACATTAAGAAAAAGTTATAAAAATTTACCTATTTGTCATAACAAGCATGTTCATTGTTCTGTCTGTCACTTGCGACAGGGAATTTTTTCCCTGAAATGAACAATAAGTTTACAATGGATTATATATTAAAAGTAAATATAGATTAATTCGACTTGTAACTATTTGACTGTCAGTTGAGGCGTATTTAATTCAGCGAGATATAAAATTTATACCTTGGAGGAACAAAGAATAAATATTAAGCCCCATGTACCACTGCTGTTCCACACGCTGGCAGCAGGAGTATTTATTAATATTACTTTTTCGACGTTTGTTTCAAATTCTTAGTTGTAGTGGAGTAAATGACAGGAAAACGATAAATCTCACCCCAAAACAAACCAAAACACAACAAAAGCATTCTTCATGTGGAATGATGTTTGGAAGAACATTATAGGTTAATACCATTCCCAACCCAAGCTGAATTCTTATCGTCATTTTGTTTAATTATGTTCAGGAAAATAATAATTATTGGAAAGTGCATTAAAATAAAAAAAAAGTGTCTGATTCTTCTACACGTTAGCCATGAACAATATTTCTCTTCTACATATACTTAACAATTTACATTCTATATGTAAACTGAAAGGTATGCAGAACTGTATGTTAAGTCATCACTAGAACTATCCTTTTTCAATATAAATTGATGTAATTCTGCTGTGTTAGGTAAAATCTGAAACAAAACATAGTGAAAATGTGTTCAGTCCTTCTCAATTTGTCACAAGAACAAAAACGGACAGAACGATGAGAGATATGAGTGATTCTTTTAGGCGTTGTTCAGAAATGCCAAACATCTAAACAAAACAGGCACTAAATAATCGCCATGGGCTTATAGGAGATAAATTTTTGATGTTTAAGCATATTTGACTGAGGCAGAATTTAATTTTTTATTTAAAGAGCCAATTCATTAGTTATCTTATCATTTCCACATTTCTATAAATAATGCCATGAATAACGGTAAATTTGTGAATGTATAAACGCATTTCTTAAATTTCCCAAATTTGTTTTTGTGTTTGGTTTCTTTAAATATGTTCAATGTGGGTGTCTTATTGATAATGAGACAGTCGTCGTGTTGCGTATTATATATTATATATTCTAAGATTTTTTTATCCACTCTCCAATTCAAAGCAGCTCTGTTAGTCACGATATATATATATGCCATTATTTCAGTTAAACTTGCTATTTTTCTGAAGTTGCATACCTTAAATTTCTGAACTTCCCTAACTGTATGGCTTTGGTGTTAGTGCCTTTCGGCTCTTCAGAAGGATGCTTTCTGGCCACTCGTAAATGCTTCCTATTTCTGTGAACCATTCGCTACAGTCCCACATCTGTTTTCGCCTTCATGGTATCCGTTGTTGACTTTTCGTGAAACAAAGGAAGTGGGTGCGGTCAGAGGTACTTTTGTTAGCTGTTCTTGTGAGAGGTACCTTTTCTTTGCAAAGGTAGAGATGAATTTATGCATGTGATCACGAATCCACCAACCAGGAAGCCAGGTCGGTCGGGCGTCTGCAGTTTTTACGCCGGGCCCTAATACTTTTAGGACCTCAGTATGGAACTTTCTTTATTCTACTCAGGCAGCTAGCGCCCAGAATTTTGTGGAGACACTTTGATTTTTGTAAAATATGCCTATTGTTAATTTCCTTCTTTCTTTAAAAGCAAAAGACAAATTATTATTATTATTATTATTATTATTATTATTACCGTCAGCATTACTATCATCGTCGTCATCATGGTTTAGGCTACTTTAAATGATTCGACTTCTTAAGCAGTTCGTAAGGCATAATTCCTGTGAATTAAAAATTTAACGCCGAATTACATAACAAACATTTCAATCTCTCTGCCGCATCCGGTTGTTTTCAGTGGTGATATTCGATACTCGTTAAACTTTATTTTTTAATTTATTATCTAGACCAACAAATACACAACCGATATATATTTTATATATCGTAAGCCCTCCTACATGTTACAATGCATCTGCATCATCTTCAGGGAGTCTTAACCTTCTACATTGATAAAGTTACAAAGTTCAGTCAGATTACAAACTCAATATAAGACTCCCTGAAGATGATGACGATGCATTGACACATGTAGTACTTACGATATATAAAATATTTATCTCAGTATTTAACCAAATTGATGCTCAAAATTTTTGTTTTACAATAAGTTTATTTCATGCCTCTACATGTTTCGAGCACATGTGCTCGAAACATGTAGAGGCATGAAATGAAACTTACTGTGAAACAAAAGTTTTGTGCATCAAGTTGGTTAATTATTGAGATAAATATACTGAGATGCACGGTCAGCAAAACGTCAAAAAACATCAAATATTTTAAATATATGTACATATGTTATGCATTTGTTGGTCTGGATAATGAAATGTTCAAGATACACGGTACATACATCAAAATTGATATTTCATATTAGATACCATAGTACTCTCCTAAGCTAACTCGTCCGTTGTAAATGATGATAAAGCTAAATGAATTGTTCAACCGATCTAACGTTCTAGTAATTCACAGCTTATTTAACAACGTCATATGACCTAAGGAGAACATTTAATGTTAGTGTTCGCCCTGTCTTGCTTGTTTAATGATCTTCGCTTTAGTTAAGATCTAGCAGTCTAGTTCAATTTATAGACAAGTATAAACATCTCTGTTAGCAAAGTGTGTAAATTCTGTAGTAGAACCTTTTCCAAATAATTTAGTACCGTAGTTACGGCCCTCCGGAAGCGTTTTCTTAACATAAGATGTAACGATTCTTTTTCCGACGGAATCACACTTTTTGTTTCAATTAAATGGGACAGAATACAGTATTCTTTCTTACTAAACAATTTGCCCCTCTTGAAGCCTTTTCGTTTGACAATGTACACCTACCTATTGTATTTTGCACTCAACATTTCTGTATAACGATTTACAGTGAGGACTTCCGCTGCGTCGTGTTGCATCTGTCGAAGTGATAAACCGGATGTTCTAAATTGCATGATATTCCAAGAGTTATGGGCCTCCGTAATTAAGGAGGTCAAGGATCTCAGTGGGCCGTAGAGCCGAGGAGTATATAAGAATAAGTCTCAAGAGCTCTATTTCGTAGAATTCGAGAATTATAAGTGGAAGTGGTATGCACTTACAACCTCGTCTTCATAAGACTCTGATAGAACGAGAGATTCTGAATTGCAACTGCCATTTCTTCTTCACTATTTAATAATAATAAAATTACAATAAGTGGAACACAGTACTCGAATTTTAAACCAAGGAATGCCTCATTGTTACGGATCTCGAAGGTTCATTACAATGCACAAAAATGACCATCCCTGGCTCTGTAAATGATACCTAAAACCAGCCTATATCATTTCCCTTGTATTTTTAGGTATATTTTTGTATTATCCTCTCACCTACACGTAGGTATTACAAACTGTCTTACAGGTTTAGAAGTCAAAATTCTGTCATTGTTTTCGATTGTCTTTGATGCGCCCTCTATGCAAGTTTCATTGCATTCTTTTCATTTACCTTAGCGTTTGGTTTATAATACCAGCTGTGAAGGTTTTTGGGCTCAGGGTAATTCATTTTAATACAGATCTCTTTTATGAAGACGCTGAGTGTACAGCCAGATGGTCAGTAACACTGAACAGCACAACATGCAAAATAACAGAGGATAATAAACGGGACACATAAGAAACAAACCCAAAATAGAGAAGAAGTATTATTACATAAAAATTTTAACAATATTTTGCAGTTTACAGAATGTGTATGTTGAGTGTTATTAGCCTACAAATAGTAACGCTTCCTGATCGGTTTTGAATGTAATGCTCCATAATCATCATCGTCTGCTATTGAATGGTGCTCAATACTGAAATAAGTTATTGTTCTCTCTCTATTTTTGGTGCCAACATTATATAATTTCTTTAACAGAATAACTTATTTCATACTTGCCGCTCTAGTTTTGGAACATCATCACTTTCATAGCTTCTAAAAACAAAGATGGCTTCCGTCGTCGACGTATTATTATTGGCTAATACTATGTGAGTAGCTCCGCCTTAGCCCTCGCTTTTGACGGGATGATACATTGATTGTTGAGTTGCCATGAAAAGCTTAAGTGTCAAATGTTCACCAGGCGGTTGCAGGGGTTTGGATGGTAGAGAGTGAGACAGAGCGACTTTGGAGGGGAAGTAAGTAAACCGAGAGTTCAGTTTACTACAGTGCTGCTCTCACAATTCTACTATTCGTTTGTGGTGGTGAAAGCTTGAACTACTACCTCTAAGGAAAGTGAAGTGTATTCTATGGCCATTAAAATGGTCGTAGTTATGTAAAGGATGATTTAAGCTTATGGGGTTGTCTCAGCTACTTACTTACCGAGTTTTACAAGGTGCTTACATTTTTATGGCTAACCATAAACATGAGTGTGTGAAAGGAAGCAAGGGGTAAAGAGAGGGGAGGAAAATGGCATTTAAAACGACCATTTTAGTGCTCGCCGACAAGCGAGTAATACTAATAAACAGCGGCTATCCTTATGTGTGTGTGTGCGCGCGCGCGTGTACGTTTAATTTATGAGGAAGACGTGATATTGGTTCAAAGTAATGTAAATTATTCAGCCTATTAAATATCCATAAATAAACTGCGTACATAAAATATTGACTACACGAAGAAATGAGAAGGTTGATATTTCAACCAGAACAAAATCACATTCTGAAGTGTTGCCCTACTCAGAGTTTAGGTACTTAACGACGGTGAATAAGAAGAAACTTGACTTCTGTCTATGACGCCGTGTAGTAAGACAGAATATACAGAAGATCCGAAAATACTGACGCCTTAATCAATTGATAGATAATGATGATGATGATGATGGCAGTACGCTCATCTGAATCGATTTTTCCACTCCAAGTCGATTACTCGGCGTTCTATCCCAGAGGCCAGCAATCTTCTTACCCTTGTGTTCGCACATGTTTTTATCCCTGTGTACTCTTACGGGCTTGCAGATTGTATTTGCACTTATTTTGCGGAACATTTTTTGTAGCATTGTCTGTATATTGTCGTTGTTAACTAAAATTTTGATTAGCGTAAAGGACATAAAAATAAAATCAATTGGTGTTATGAATCAAAATGAGGGTTTCATCATCCTCTTTTGGCTTAAAAAACTAGTTTTCGTTATAATGGTAATTATTTACAAGTGATTACAAATTGTACGTGGGACGCTTTTATATATCTAACTCTGTAAGTAGCTCCAAAATAGAGAATCTTCTCTGAGAAGTCACGAAGAGAATTTTAAAGTTCCCCGCTATTTACTTTAACCAAAGTTTAATTGAAGTGTTCGTTCTTAATCCAGAGCCACCGAGAGCGGTTTTCCGCCCCGCTAGAAAATTTTTTCGGGGTCCCTCAGCAACGGCGGACTGACACAAATCGGAAAGACCGATTATCAGTTGCAGAGCGACTGGGGCTTGGTCTGAAAAGGTTACTTTGTACAGTCGACAAATAATTATACTACAGAGAGTACAAAAAATAAGCAAGATATTCGGGTCTTAGGCCCCCTTCCGGAACACCGGGCCCGGTAATTTGTATCACCTTCTCACGCTGGCACTGCACTAGTCAACACTAACTTTTGTAGACCTACTGCAGACAGAGAAGTTGTCTTCCAGTTATCAAGGGTAGTTGCACACGTATCGTGTAAATAGGTGGGCATGGACGAATAGAGGTGATCCAGCAGCTGGAGGTTTGGGAAGATGCCTAAAAATCTCTCACTGCTAGTAGCATAAAATGTGTAAATAAAATATGTAAAAATTTTCCAGTGTTTAATAAAGCTTCACATAACGAATTTTTTAGAGGATTGCTAAAAGATTACTTTACTTTAAGACTACATTCATTTTTTGTTGTGTTTCTGAACTAAGGTACCTGGTAGCGTAATACCCCTTGCTCAAGTATTTTTTATAATATAGCAGGCTATTTCAACAAAAAGACACAATTTTGGGTTATTTGATTTCTGCGAGATTTGAAGTTTTTGCAGCAGAGTAAATATATAATGAAGCCTTCTGAAATATATGCCTTGTAGACTGATAGAAAATTATTTTGACAAGTGGTGAGATCCTGAAAATTGGGTCAACAAACTCTTACAAACATATAAATTTTACCCATCGAATGGCATCTAATCCCGTAACAATTATGCGTTTATCTGACTCCTGAAGCTTGACGTCAGCACTATACTTCTGTAAGAACTCCAGATGTGACTCTTGTTTGCGTAAGGTTTGGCAGGACTCCTGACGTGAGGGCAGGATCGTTGGAACGTGTCTGCAAAATGCAAATCGCGAAAGATGAACAAGACGTAAGGAGCTGATTTTCAAATTTTTCTTTTTCTCTTTGCATGTTGATATTACATACACGGAAAACCCCAGCATTTAGGAGAGCTATATATATCATTATGGGGATACGCGGTGGCGCAGTTGGTTGAGGCATTGCGCTACAAGCCGGAAGGTCGCGGGTTCGATTCCCGATGGTGTCATTGGAATTTTTCATTGATATAATCCTTCCGGTCTCACTATGGCCCTGGGGTTGACTCAGTCTCTAACAGAAATGAGTACCAAGAATATTTCCTTGGGGCGGGGTAAAGGCGGCCGGTTCGTAGGGCTGACAACCTTACCACCTTCATATGCCGATTGTCTTGAAATCTGGGAGCCTCAGCCACCTGGAACCCTCAGGGCTTGTCCAGGCCTCTAATGGGATTGCTTTACTTTATACATATTATTATGTTTTCGTGCAGGCTAAGGAATTAGGCAGCTTGCATAACAAAACCCCAGGCTGTTCCACTGGCCTCTCGTATTCTGACTTACGTAACTCCCAATTCTGGAGAACGGATGGGCTCAATTAAAATTTTATCACAGGTAAAATATGTGGTTATGTGGTCTATAGATAGAAGACATATATATATATCTTTGCGAACATTACTGTGGTTTCATTCTACAGAAATATCGACTGGGCAGCATCAGTACAGTGGTACGAACTTTTGTGCTGAATGAAAAAATTTATGGTCTGCCCTTTTATCACTTCCACATCGCAGAGTCTTTTGATGAACTCTGAGGATGTGCTTGCTACAGCTCCGAGGCTTATATCGTACGCCATACGAAAAGGAAAGGAATAAAGGAATATAAAAGGAGAAAAACAATTTTTCCTCGTTTTAAAATCGACCCTCGTTCTTTTCTTCAAGTATTTTCTTATATAAATCACTTTCTTCCAATTTATTACTCTCTATACTTTTAAAATCGTTATCAGTTTGTCTTCGTCCTTTATAGCGTAAAGCTTAACCCAACATTGTCACTACTGTAGTGTTAGATACTGTTTAGATTTGAGCTTAGTCATACTTAAAGCAGTAGGAGGAAGAACTATTGCAATCTTTAGTACTAGCCGTGTGTATTACTGTTCAAGATTATTGTAAAATTAGAGTGTCTGTAATACGTGATATGTAATTGAACTCGTTCATGAGAAGCAAGCATAGAATCTTTTGTCTTTAAACAAATCTTTACAAAGAAATGGACTTTTGGAATATTTTTATTTGTGAAAGGAGCCCAACAAATTTTCAAAGTTCTAGGGACCACCTCCAAAATGCCGTTCGCCAGAAGGATGACAAGAACCAAATTTTATACGAAGGCCCCATATTTCTACGCTAATGTGTCAACCTCCTTGATTCCCGGAGCTTTCTGTTCCGCGCATGTGTACTGATACAGTGATACATTTTTTTTATATGTGAATTAAGAACTGCAATATTTAAGCTGAAGTAATTATGTGCCACTGTACAGAATTTGTTTTCCGGGATACATGGCACCCGGAATTTATGTATTTCTGAATTACAGGTCTATTTTTGACAAGAAATTTTACTGTATTGTGTCAGTGTTTCTTACATTGCTCTGGAATATGTTGATATATTGTGAAGGTCACAACAAAGAGAAACCACTTACACAATTCATCTGTTTCACCTAAGTGTAGACGAGGTTTTTCTACTGCTAATTTTTTTCCCTCCATGAACAGTTTGCACACACACACACAAACTCACACACACACACACACACACACACACACACATATATATATGTTTTCATACCGATAACAATCCATAAATCATGTGGTTTATGGCTTTCTTATCGACAGCAGTTTGGTGCGACACACAGTTCTGCCCTTTCATATTCCTTCCTGTCATTCATTGCGTCCCACAAATAGTTTGACACAGAAAATAGGAATGGGCAACTTTTTTAAAAATCTTAGAACAATCTAAAAATTCTAGGTGCCGGAAAGGTGACATGAAACAAATTCCATACTGAAGACCTACAAGTTTTAGGCGTCACCGTATAAAATTCAGTCGCCCAGAATTTCTGCACTCCTTGATTTAAATCATTATGTCTGTTTTTTTGTCAGATTTTGGACCATCTGTCATCGAATTGAAAGTAGACAGAGACTACAGACGCGTTCATCCAGTTGTAATTAAATGAAGTGTTTGTGTGAAAAAGAGGCACAGAATCTTTGTTGTAGAGTATATTTATTTACTGGCTTTCACAGATGTTTGACAAAATTAGCATTTAGGATACCTCCCATTAGCAACTAATACAATTACACTAAATTTGTTTTAGTGGAATACATAACGGGGAATCTTATCCAGTATCTGAGATCCGTCCTTACACACACACGTGTGTGTGTGTTTGTAACTCTGGTTTGTGTAACCGACCTCAGTCTCGTAAGGGTATGGAATATAGAGTGATGTTCATACAAAACACTTATTTTGCGATATTTTATCTGGTGGAAGGAAGGTTTTCCCCTCTCTGGTGGTGGTATAGTAGTGTTAGGAGCCGACGTGTAGAAACCACCACCACATCGAATAAAGCGGGTGGTGAGGGACAAGGGGTTGCTGCTTGGTTTATGTGGGAGGGGTGGGGGTTGCTAGCCTGCCGTGAACATAAATCAATAATATCTACTGGCGTCGTCTCTCTCTCTCTCTGTCTCTCACTCTCTCATCTCTCTCTCTCTCTTTTATCCACCACTGGAGACTTTGCTTGTTTCCTGGCTGAGGGATATGACGCCAGGGGCCATTTTGATTTTGTCTGAATTGTTCCAGTTTGAAATTAACAATATTTATTATTGTACTTACGTTTTAATAAACTGGTTAATTGTTCCTTCTTACACCACACACACACACACACACACACACATATATATATATATATATATATATATATGTATATTACAGGCTTCATAAAATTCACAGTAGGTCGGTTGTTTGCTTACGTTAATACTTTCAGTATATTTGCTTATTTTGCTCTCGTCATGACATAATTTTTTGGTTCAAAGTAACGACACTGAGAGGTTTTCCTCTTGAATTAATTTGTTTTTAATTGTTTAAATATGGATGCAGAAAATTTGCTAGGAAACTCTTTCTGTTTCATAGTTAATAATTCTCCATATCCTTGCCTATCTGGAAGTTCGCCGCTTTCTCTACGCTTTTGTACAGAAAAGATTTAAAATATAATTTTGTACAAACTGGTAAAAATAATTACGTTGGAATTCCAAACTGTTTAAACAGTTAATTTATAAACATCAAGAAAAAATCAAATACAGGATTGTAGCCTATTTAAATGGCTATTCTCTTAATAAAATATCATTTTACAATCACAAGAAATGCAGATATGAGCCTTTTCCACTTTACTTGATGTTAGATTTACATACTTCATGTAGCTGACCATTGCTTTTTGGGCTTGTTACGTGGACAATCCAGTACATTCCATTACAACAAACATAGTAGCAGAACTGAATTCAATATAAACTGGTTCATTCAACTCATTGTATCCTATGGAAGTTGTGAAGGGAATTCTTTGTCGGATTACTATGAAAATAAGAGATATGAACAAAAAAAGTTTTATCAACCGATACGAATTTGGCGCACTTTGGGGGTAGCCATGCTGTTGTGTGAAGAAGTTCAGTTTGGTTGGAGGTTTTCGGTGTTGCAGGGGTTCGGGGGGGGCAGAGGTCTTAAGGGTCTTCGCCCCTCCTTTTCCACTTAGTCCATGTCGCTGTGCTGTCAATGTGGGGCAACCCACAGATTTGTTCTGGAAATACGCACCGCCCCTAGCGAGTAAAAAGCGCATGTAAACAAAGCACGTGATTGGTCCATAGTAGTTTGACATCACATACTCATTTGGAATATGATAAGTAGGAAAAATGAGTGTAATCTATTAAAAGAGACATACACACTGGCAAAATTTTCTCGCAAGGAACTCCTGCCCTCTGGACAGGGAAAACTGGAACTTCGAAAGGGTTGTTTGCAAAAGAGAGGGAAAATATGGCGGTTGTGAGACGTTTAGTGTACTGATTTTATGGATTTTTTTGTTAATGCATGAAATACTTCTTAAAGCTTTATGGGTTTTGTATTCTGTTGTTTCCAAGGAATTCAATTACCTCTTACCTGCCTACCTGATCAGAGTAGTTATGTAGTTTGTGGAACACTTTGAAGTTATTTTACTCGTTTGGATGAGTGTGATTAAGAAAATTGTAGAAGAACCTCTGTGAAGTAATATCCACTTGAAATCTACATTTGGTATTCTGTAAAACGGAAACGAAAAAATGCAAAATGTAATTTGTGTGTGCACATAAATTTACTGATTAATTTGCGAACTCTTTCAAAATCGTGTTAAAAATTACGGCACTGCCGTTTGTAGTTACCATTTTGACACTTTTATAGAATATTTGGACCTCCGTTACTTTCTCCATGGAACAGAGTCCTGCTTGAGGAGCTAACCGGTTCTCAGAGAGTCAGTAAATTCCCCACATTTTATGGAACCCGAAGGTTCATTTCAGCATTTACAAGAGCCCGCCACCTGTCTCTATCCTGATTCAAATCAATCCATTCCATTTCCCCCCATCCCACTTCCTGAAGAACCATCTTAATATTATCCTCCCATCTACGCCTGGGTCTTCCAAGTGGTCTCCGTCTCTCAGGTTTCCCCACCAAAACGCTTCACTCACCTCTCCTCTCCCCCATACGTGTTATATGCCCCCCCCCCTACCTCATTCTTCTCGAATTGACCACCCGAACGACATTGGATGAGGCGTACAGATCACGAGGCTCCTCGTAATGTAGTTTTCTCCACACCCCTGTTACTTCGTCCCCTTAGGCCCAGATATTCTCAGTATCCTATTCTCACACGTCCTGACCCTACGTTCCTCTCTCAATGTGAGCGACCAAGTTTTACACCCATACAAAGCAACAAGCAAAATTATAGTTCTGTATACCTTAATCTTTCTATTTTTGGATAGCAAATTGGAAGACAATAAATTATGCACCGAATGATAGCAAGCATTCCTGATTTCAAATTGCTCTTAATTTCTTCCTGAATAGAATTTTGATCCTTTTAGGCTGTTCGACCCTTTCAAAGGAACTATTATCATTCTTTGTGTTATCAGTTATCCCGCATTCTGATCTCGTTACACGAACTTGTACTTAATTTTATCAGCATTTACTTCTAGTCCACTCCTCCTACTGTCAACTATTGAAGTGTCTGTGCTATTCCTTCTAGTATGTACGCTATTAAAGTAAAACACAGAAGCTTTTAGTAGTTGCTAGTAGGGAGACTGAGCTAGTATGTATTTGGACTTCTGTTACGTAATTTAAATCTCAAATGTCAGCTATACAAAAGCCATATTTTTTTTAAATAAGTAGTTTAAATTTCTGACTGCACTTACGACTGTGAATTGACAAAAGGAATGCTGGACTTACCTTATATTATAAGACTAATTTTATAGTAAAAATTTCTATACTTCCCCCCCCCCAAAAAAAAAAAACGCCTATACCTTATCTCTCATGTTGCTGAACATTACTATGCATGTTTATAACATAGTTTGTTCTTGTATGTACCAGAAGTTGCATTAATTTTGTGTGCAAATGAGAACATAATTTATTTGGAATTTGTTTAAGGCTGTTACATGTTGTAAATTTGAATTTTACAAACAACATGTGGGCTAATGTTTTATAAATATAGTTCCTGTACTTACAGAAATTTCAGTGCCATATGAAGATCTCAGTGTCAGTTACATTGACTGATTTCTCTTCTCGGCATAATGCAACTATGGAGTTAAGTGCAGCAGTTTTTATGACGACGTTGTAACCCCATTAAATTGCATTTATTCCCCCCCCTTTTTATGCGTAAAAATTGTTATGGTGTTGGCAAGAGTCTATTCACAGACATAGAGGCAAGATTCGACTCCAGGGCATTATCTAATGCGTTTATGATGGTTTTTAAGGTGCATTTTTTTCCAACTGCTCTTTTACTCCCAAAATGGAACACTTCTGTGGAAGAATTTCGCATGTTCGTTTATTGCCCCACATAGAAATCCACAAACTCTATATCTTTAACTAGAATGAAACTGTAATTTATTTTAAAAACAAATATGACATTTGTTTACATTCAGTGATTCTTCTATAGGAGGATACAAACCTGTTATTTCTATTTGTTATTACATGTCAAACATGATTTTTTGCATTGACTGTTATTTTCTTTACCATGTTCTAATGTTTTTAATTTTGTAGTGTGGAGGGTGTTTAGCGTCTTTCTCAGTCTGTAGGCCAGATCTGCTCAGCCCTTCATGTATGAGGCTGTTTCTTCAAAGTTTGGGCTGCATACAGGCAACATTCAATGTAATGCACAAAACGAAAAGTGAATAAGCATACGTTTAACTTTCATGTGAGACATCCCTGTTGTGCTGTATAGAACTATAAATATAAACAGTATATAGTCAAACACAACTCAATTATTTTATTAAGGTGTATTTCTTAAATTGTTTCGTTCAGCGACATGTTTCGTCTCTAGTTACGATGTTTACTGTACAGCTGCGGTCACAGAAGGTCACCAAACTTCCGATAGCTTCCATAGACCTACATCGTTACAAAAAAATACTGCATCAATGAAAAATCCATTAACACAGTTAAATAAAATAACTTTTAGTACCCACACCACATTCCATGATTATAATACTCTGTAATTTTAATATTCTACATAATTAACTTCCACTAACTTAAATTTAATCAATGGAATCAATGTTAAAATTTTTATATATTATACGAGATCTCGTAAGTAACAATAACAATAGCGTTGCTAATTTTTTTACCTTACTGAGAAAAGTAATCAACCTGAAGATGGCTCATAACTAGAGCCGAAACATGTCGTTGAAAGAAATTATGTAGGAAATACACTTTAGTAAAATCATTAATTGAGTTGTGTTTGACTATATATTGTTTATATTTATAAGTGTAATTTTATGTATAATTATACCAGTGTATTTTTCTACACACCGTGTTCAGTAGGAGATATTCTGATTGTAACATATATAAAAAATGCAATTCACAGCCTTTCTTAGGCTGTAGAAATTTTAGTAGCACATTTTTACAAAATGAATTAGTAATATAACGTACTTGTCCATGAATAAACACGCCATACGTGTTTAAGTTTGCTTCGGATTTCTACTCGTATCTTGGCTTTGCCAGGAAAAGGGTTAGAAGACCTTTTCTCATTTTAAATGTAACCAGGAGCAAACTAATTCCGTGTCTCGAGCAACATATTGCTAGCGACTTGCGGGTTGAGCGAGACTGATCTAGACTCCTAGGAAAGAGGCACAGAATGAACACCTGCTTAAGATGAACACTGAACTTGGCTTGCAGACCGCCGGGCAGTACAAATCAGACCCACATATTGCTGGCTTCATATTATTAACACAAAAGCGATAATTTGAAACCAAAATGAATTTAATAAATGTGTAGTTTCATTAATTACGCTCCTCCTTATTTTACCCTGCTTATTAATTATGATGGTGACTGTACATATTTATTTTTAACTTTGCATTGACTGTTCCTGACTTTATAATTTTGATCTCACATGCGTTTTTGATTTTCAAACATGGAGTTCTGTTGCATGAATAATTAGGTGAAAGAAGCGATTTGTCAAATATTAAGTGGTCTGTGTTATCATTTTCGGTACAGGTTTAATTTGAGCTTCATTCTTCCTCTGCGACAGCGTCTTAAAATGTGGATACATTTATTAATATTCTGTGACTGCAGCACTTAGTACTTCGCACATTATACACGCTATAGAATATAACATCAAAGACTATTCAGAACACTATGCCGTGTAGATATTTTTGTGCTGGAGGCTAAATTGTACGATATCAATAATCGTTTTCAGCCTTAAAAATAGACACTTCAGACTGAATGTTACAGATTGTTGTTTACAGTCAGCAGTAATATTCACTTAATCGACTATCTATTAAATTAAGAATTTTAAGGAACTTACTGTGCTTGATTAATCAGATAGTTAATAGTTTATGTGTTAAGAATGAGTGTTGCTGTAATTCTTCCCCAACAGCAAGTCTTCACGACACTAACAGGGATATCTTGACCTTTTTAACTTTACCTTTTGGATCTGGATATCTAACATACCAAATATTTTAGATATTCTATCTTCTATCTGCCCTGTAGTCTGCACTTACTCTTCGTATTATGAACAGCTGTCACTGTATGCCACTTAAAATATTTTCAGTTAGAAGCGGGGTATTTGTCCAGTGTCAGAAATGTGCTTAAAATTCATTTGGGTTTGCAGTGTATTTTTTAGAACTAATTCTCATGTCAACTGTTTAAAGGGACCGTAAATATCGAGCGCAAAGATATCTGTTATCAATGCACCTAACAAGACTTTTTAAATATACACTGAATTTCAGCAAATTTGACTCTTTCAGAGAAAACAATTTTTTTAATTTCAGTATGCAGAATTTTACATCGTGTGGTTAATAGAGTACCGAGTAAGACAAAAACATATGGGATTTGAGGTTTTCATTTCGTATAGCGGTTGTGTGTAGCGAAGATGGAAAAACAAATTTCCTCCACAACTTTGGAAGTCTATTTACCAAACTATACATTATCAAGTCTCAAGAAACTAATACTTGGAATATAATGTAATTTTGACACTTTTTGAGTAACATTTTTAAGTAGGGATTTTGTCCAAATATTGGCCGGTAGGTCAAGAGATTCTCCCCTTTAATGGAGACCGAACGATCAGTGTCTGCCTTGTTCACAATCATCCGCTAAAGGAGCTTGTTTTAATACCGTCTTTATGCTTGTCTGTTCCAGTCAGGTTTTCCTATTATGTATGTTATTAATTCCTCATTTCTGTATACGTGCCACACGCTTCGTCCGCCGCATCTTAACTTGCTTCGATAATCGCACGTTAGTTCAGTGAATTAACCAAGAAGCTCGGTTTTTCTGTTGTTCCTCTTTCTTAAGTCTAGCTATTTCCCTTTGCACTTAATTCCCACGCAGCCTTCTTTCGCTAGAACAAGAGGTGTTCGAAGACAGTAATATATAAAATTACATTTTATATATTTATCTTTTAGTTAAGCCTCAGGAATAATTTTTCTGCTTTATGTACTTTTAATTTTAAAATCTAGCTTTTATAGGTCTTTTCGATTAGTATATATTTTTATTTGACGTGAATGGAATTCAATTTCTTGATTTTAAGCTTTCGCCGTGTCCTGTATGTAATATGTTTCCTTTTGGGTAATTCCCCGGCGTCACAATGCTAATATCCGACGTTTCGGAACCCTCTATGAGTTCCATCTTCATAGGCAGATGGAACTGATAGAGGGTTCCGAAACGTCGGCTATTAGCATTGTGACGCCGGGGAATTACCCAAAAGAAAACATATTACACGGAATTCAATTTAATTATTACGAACTTCCTTTCTGATAGCAATTACATATTTCAGAAATTTTGGTAAATACATTTTCTACAAGGAACTTGCGTTGATATTTACTAGTTCCAACAATGCAGAACCATATTTTATAGCATGTTTTATTTCCTAGATGACAATGTTAGTAAGAGGGTGTGTGTTTATCAGAGATCTGAGTTCTTCCTATACCTCCCCTTCCATTTTATGCAACCCCTTAACCCTTGTGCAGCATTGGCTTCTACCCGCGAACTTAACCCATGCAGTTGAAGGTTTTATAGCCAATATTTCTCCCAGCGGCTGCCATCATCCATATATAGCCATTTGTGTTCCTTTCTCTTCCACCAAAAGAGAAAATATAGCTTCTATACCCAGTGTGGTAGCAACTCCACAACTTCGGTGGCTTTCTTTTTTGTTCTCTTTTATGGCTATTTTGTAGCTGGTTACATTTCTTGTGTATCTTCTTCTGTTTATAGACTTCAAAGACTTAAGTTGCCGAAGTTCATAAGGGATAGTATATTTGTCTTTCATATGGTCCACATGAGTGTCGTAGTGGCATTGAATGTATGGCTGAACCGTAGTGGCCAGATTGTATTTTCGAACCCATCAACTATATCCATTATCATTCATAATTATTACTCAAGTACACGTGCTTGCATATAATTTAACAATATTAATAACTTGAATTATCAGTTTAAATCAAGACGACTTCACGTCTACAGTGCATAGTTCTGTAAGATCCCGTGCATACTCTGCGAAACCGGCTCTTTCGGCTGCCACATTCTGTTATCCCAGTTACAAATTAACTTTAGCCATTGATATTACGTTAAATACAAATGAAAGATCGAAATTAGTTTAAAATCGCAGTAATTATAATGCTTTAGGGTATAAATGTGTGTCTTAGAACACAAAGAAGAAGCGAGACATGTTTTGAAGGAATGCTTATCGAATGAATCTGTAATTTTTTCTCCCCTCACGGAATGTTTAATAACACCCTCCATATTATCTTAACCTATCCTGGTTTGTGTTTGTTCCACTACTGCTTAAGCCTGATCGAGGTCTGTAGATAACGGACACGAAACCAACGGACTTTAACTTCTTATAACCCTGTGGCGACTTTGCGTCACTTGAATAAATCCGCCTTCTGTCCACACAGCGTATTGAAGTGTTTCTTCTGATTTTCACAGTAATCGCTTTTTGATCTTTATGATGTGAACAACGACCTCTGTGACATATGAATTGGATTTTTATACGTAATTTAGAACATCAGTTCAAAAAGGATTAATGCAGTAAACGCCGTTTAAATGCTAGTAATTACAGAAGTAGTCGAGAAATCTACTTTCATTCGTGGGACATGAATCAACTGACTCCCTCATTACATATTTTCCAAACAAAATACTGCAGGCCGGTACAACATCCACAAATGTAAAGTAGTCTATACATGCTGCGTGTGGATTCAAAACCTTCTCTTGAATTTCGTCCCGAAAAAGTATTTGGTGCAAAGTGTTCTGATGATTCCCTTCTTTTTTAAATTTCTTTTTGTCCTCCAATTATTTTATGTTTTAGAACCAAATATTTACCACAGTATTATTTAACCCCCAAGTACTTTCAATCTATGCCATTTCCTTAGAATGTGAGACATTGAAAACAAAAGGATTTATGTCAAATATTTAAGAATATATTACGTATGTTGGTTATACATATTCTTATGTTTAATATAGTGGTCGGATTTTTGTTGTAAATACTTTTCTGGGTCACACTGTAGTTTGTTTGTATGTCAGCTATAAAAAAATAATTTCAAATATTTTGTGTTAGCAGCGTAAGTTAGAATTTTTCTCTTCATTGTGTAAACTGCGAAGTTTATGACAAGCTATGTATTGTCATAGTGTAAGAAATTTATATAAATGGCTGGTAATTTCCTCTAAAATGTAATATATTTGAAACAAACAGTATACAGGTTACACCATTACCTGCCAGCTGAAAGAAAGCTGCAAATCAAAATTCAGTGCGCTTCACTGGTTAGATTTTCGATCCTTTTGCACGGTTTCTTTACATCATTGGATATCTATAACCCTCCGTTTCGTCTTCTTTTACAGTCTTTTTCCCTACTTCTTACTCCATAAGTCATGTCCATAAATCACCATAAGTTCTAAAATCTAAACCCAATCCAATAGCCTTATTTCCCCTCTTACACCTCACCTATCTATTTGGTACTATATTTTATATATAAAACTAATCTCTTCTCAGTTCTCTCACTTTTGGTCGTTTCATTTCTCCCTATTTCACTCTCTATACATCTCTCTTGCTTCAGTTCCTGAATCTATCATGCATAGAATTCATTTCCCTGACGTCACAAAATTCAATATGACAGGACGAAAATCAATATCTAACCAGAGCGTGGTACACTGCAAATTCTCATCGTCCAGATAAATTTAACTATTGTAACGTTCAGCATTGATTCTGTATGGACGGAGGAGTATTTTGAAAGGTGAGTTCGTAAATATTTTCGTGTTTGTACCTGAGTATTAGACTCGCGCGAAGACCAGAAACAGCAGTTTCAATTACATCCGTGTTACGAGAAAGAGGGCTGTATTTAGCCACGCAAATTGATCTCGGAAAAAATAAATACACACCTTAAAGAGGTACCGGTACTCTTATTTCGTAATCGGTCGTCCTATGTTCAGTCATCACCCTCGAGGTCGGCTATGGTGAGATGTTCTTGGTTTCTTTATTCGGAACCGTGTATATTTCTCTTCTGGCACAGCATGCGTAGGGTAATTAGGCTAAATAAAAGGAATCGGAAGAGAGGATAAGACTGTATATGCAAAATGTAAGGAAGAAGAAATGCTTAATAAGAATGTGGAGAAATTACGCAATTAAGAATCGTCGATTTTGTTGGATATCCCTTGACATTATTAGTACGGTGATTAAATATAGACGAAGAGATAGTAAGGATGTAGATATCATGGGAGAAATGAGCAAAATATGCTTAAACAATACCCTGACCTAAAGCTTGAAAAAGCGTGAACAATTTAACTACCTAACCCAAGATTTTGGTGACGGTATTAAACTATAGAGTCTGGAGGCGGGAAATTTAAAACGTTATTGACAAATCGGTCTGCATGATGAGCAAATAAGACATCAAATAAATTACAGACTAATATCTGCCCCAGAATTTTTGCCGGTGGTGACAAATAGGGGGTAAAAAAAATCTGTAAAAGACAGGAATGCAAAGTGTGCTGTGTATTTTGTGTCACTATTTAGGACCTGTCGCGTTGCACATGGGCAAACATTCGATGTACTTACATAAATTAACTTAATATTCGTTTAATCGTGTTATCTGCGTCGTCGTGTTTAATAAAATGACGATTCTCTCTACAAATGCGTTACGCATATATCGCGAGTTAGAATATTATTGATCATTCAGAAATCTATTGATAGCACACCGCGTACAAATTATTGAAGTTTTGTATTAGCTATGTCTTACGAATGTGAGTGAATTGACACAATCCACATCATATTTTATTTGAACATGTATCTGGAAATGCGTCTGTTCCGAGATGACCCTGATGTTAATGTTGCTAGTCGTTAGGATTGGCTCATCAGTATACAGACATCGTCATGAAGATGTAGAATGGAGATAATGTCCTGTGTTGCGCAGAATTATGTGCTGCTGGTTATGTCTTACATTACAAGATTCGTTATACTGTTTATTTTAAAAAAATTACAGAATGTATAAAGATTGTAATAAAGTAATAAATAAATAAAGCTCAAATTAGTGTAAAAAACCGAAAGTTTCACACACTTGTAATTACGAATTCTGCTAGAGAAATTCATTCTCGTCACCCATATTTACAGTGGCACGGTGTATCATTGCTGGTTATGTCTTACATTACAAGATTCGTTTGACTGTTTATTTTAAAAAATTACAGATTATATAATGATTGTAATAAAATAATAAATAAATAAAGCTCAAATTAGTGTAACAAACCGAAAGTTTCACACACTTGTAATTACGAACTCTGCTATAGAAATTCGTTCCCGTCACCTGTATTTACAGTGGTACAGTGTATCATCAAAAACCATTTTTTGTATCAATAAATAATAATGTAAACTCATAGTCCAAACATAATTTTTTATATAAGCAAGTCACCTACGTGTTTCGGCTATATATATACGTATGTAACAGAAACATATAGCTAATTGTTGCTTATAGATAAAATTACGTTTGGACTGGGAGTTTATATTCGTTTTTATTTACATGTGTGTCTAAACACAACGGGGTTGCCTTGTCTGAAAAAAATTCTTTGTTTATGCAGGTTACCAGTTGCAGTTTAAAATATGTTGTTTATTTTTTAAGCTCATGACACAAATGTAAATTGTTAGCAACTTTCTGTAAACGAGACAGATTGGAAAGAGACGATACAGAGAATGATTCCAAATCTGTGGGCCCCGGACTTCCTATTGTGAGCAGCAAGATTTTTTTACGTGGGTCTGTATGTATACATTCTCTAGCCTGACATAACAGTATGTCTCACTCAAATAATGCAATTTTCAAAATCTTATATTTTTTGCGCCGATTGAATTATAAACCCTTTTAAAACTGCTGATTTCATAACAATATTGTATTCTTTGAATTAACTGACTCACTAAATCCTCCTTGAACAGCTGATCGTTCCTCCAGTTGTCACGAAATTTTCCATATTTTATGGAATAAGAAGGCTTGTCACCACTTTCAATACGGACCGCTTCTTGTTCCCATTTTGAACAAGATCAGTCTAGTCTAAGTTCTCTGCATTAACGGAACTCGAATTTGCAAGGATAGACATAAAGGATTTCGCAAAATTTAGTTGCACAATTTTGACACTAGTGATACAGACTTCATTCTGTCAGTAGTTACGACATAGTTTAAGGAAACGTATAAAATCAAAATTGCTGCGCTTACTTGATTAGATTTTCGCTCCTTTTGCCATGTTCTCTGTTACTCTTTTCATCACCTTCCTAATTATCCAAGTGATGTATTCGAGTGTTTTCAACAACAAACATTTCACGGCTAATACTGTTACAACTGCTACTGTTACTGCTACTACTGTTACTCCCATGACTGCTGTTATTACGGCTTTCTGCTGCTGCTAGCACTAGTTAAATTCAGTTTCAATATCTCCTGTAGTTCAATTCCCTTTTTAATTGTGTTCTCAATCAAATAGCCAGATGCAAAATTGAAACATATACATGAAAATATGCAGAAATAACAAGAAACAGAGAACGGAGAGAAAAAAACGCATTACTAAAAATACAACACACAAGACAAAAATTAATAATAATAATAAACCTAGCATGACTAAAAGCAATTAATATGCTGGCAATTAAAATTTTTGAACCAGAAGACATCTTGTATAATTACTCGTATCTTCCAATTAGAAGTAGCAGTTGTGGCCCTGTAACAAAACTATGCAGCTTAACGTAATTCTCTCAATAAGTTGTGATGTTTTCTGGTTGAAAATGGAAACCGCTACTAAATTAGCAGCAAGGCATAGTCCTTCCTCGTAAATGAACCCAACGGAATTCAAGAACGGGCGCAGACTGCCACAAAAACATTAGTTTTCGGTTTGTGGTAGAAGAAATTTGATGTCTAATGATAGAATTAGCAACATTTTTCCTATTGCACTAATTACATGAAGTACAGCAACCTTAGACACTTCAGAATTTAATACAATTTGCTTAAATAAGACCTGATTACTTGAAATTAACCCGTTTATGGTTTTTTCTAATATTTTGTGCTATAACTGTTCGGAATTTGTATACTAGTTTTCGTTGTGTTTCGGATTATTTTATCATTTTTCTGCTATAGACGTTAGAATGATGATGCAGTATTCGATTAACGTCCACATTCTTAAATAATTAAAAGCAGGAAATAGCGCAGTTTGTATAGTGTCTAGGCTTCAGGCTCGACACTAGGGAGATCGGAGTTCCATTCTTTGTAAGGACAATGGAGCTGTCTCAAATCTAATACGTCCATAACGACAATGGTGCCCACATAATCTGCTATTTAATGGGTACAGTAGAGGGGGTCCCTAGGGTAAAGCGACCGGAGCGTGGAGCTGATCACTCCTTCCTTCTAGACCCAAGGATAAAAATGAGCGGAATTATAAATTTCCCACTCCTCACTAAGCGTTCGTGAAACTAAAAACAACCTATGTTCTTGCATAACTAACAGGTAGGCCTTCTCTTTACCTGTATGAGTAATAGAAAGAGATTCATAAATTTTACGGGGTTTATTAAGTAATGCCAACTGAACGGTTAAGTTATCTGACTTTGCAGCTTCTTCAACACTTCAAGGTTCAAAGTTTTCACGGAGCCGGTACTCTTCACTTCCTCACCGTCCGGCTTTCAGCTTGCGACTGATGATGGATTTATGTACTTCTTCAACTGAAAGGATGGGATGATCCGTACCGCCCCTCTGGCGGTGTAGTAGGGAGTTACACACGGAGTCGGGCAATTTTTTATGGGGTGCGAAGTAGAGTTAGAGGGGAGGATACAAATTGTGGAGTGGGGTAGGAGCAACAGAGGTGGGGGGGAAGCACCGTATAACAACCACGTAACTCATGGGCCTAAAAACTGGTGAGTAACAGGAAAAGTTTGGAGGGTGTAGTGCATCAGACACTGCTGCCATCTGGGCAGAAATGCATGAAATAGGAATTTTCTTGAATATGATATCTTTTGAAAATGTGATGGTTTATTCATTTTTACTCAGTCTTAAATTTCTTCAAAATACGGTTTCGCACTAAAATTACGTCATGTGAACACATTACGCAGACTTTAAACCTTAATCTTTGCAAATGTTATAGTTTTATCAGTTCGATCTATAAGCTTGTAATCTAAATGCAGCAACCCAATGGCATAGCATTAGCATTTAGATTGTCCTTACTAAAAATTCCAGTATGTAATTAATTCAAAGTTTTCAAAACTAAAATACTCAAATTATCACAGACATGTCCTGCAGGCGAACTGTAACTGTAGTTTAATAAATCATAATTTCACAATCCTTTTGGTTGATATTAAAATATATTACGATATTAAAACACGTAATTTCAGATTATGAACTTCTTGCTTGTGGCACTGTGTAGATACCAAGTTTTAAGAGGATGTAGCCTACTGTTTCTTCCGTCAGTGTTCTTCACGGAAGTCCATACTGACAACACGGCTCTGAAAATATGAGGTTCTACATAATAAGGTAGAACATTAAGGCAAAAGGGGAATTAGAAGGACAGCTCAACCCATTTTTAATCTTGACACTAGGCGTAAGTAAGTGGTCAGGTTTACATCTTTGTGGTTCTGACCTTGATAAGAGACCTCTGTACCCACAACACACAAGACTGGGAGGATTCCAGAGCTAGTGTGGGTTTTTTAAGAGGGCAAAAACCTCTTTCCCTTGCCTGAAATGAAAACATACAAACTGCAATCTATACAAACTTCAATCTTGCATAGTAGTGTCCGATTTTTTAAACATTTTCCGGTGAATTTTACAGTTGTTGGAGTACCTGTGATGACCGTAAAAACATCTTAATCTCGACAGTGGACTTGTTCCATGTCAACAGGGGTTTAATGTACCGTTTTACTTCAACCCACAAGTCGTCCGATAGTGCTTTACTATCTATAAATGTGCCTGATTGTGCAGTCATGTTTTGAAATGAGTACGACTCGTAACCTACAAATGCAGCCAAACCACTGGTAGTTTTTTTGTGAATAATATTAACAAACTCGAAAGGAAAAGAAACAATATGGTTTCTGGATCAATGGCCGTATTTCCGAGCTGATTTCCTTCGCAGTAACAATGAGTAAACTTCTTTCATTCAATACATCATTTTTGTTTCGGAAAAAAATCTCGGTTCTAAGAATAATTAAAAATGAGTGGTGACCTGAAGTGAACTTCTTGTCTTTTTACACTGTCAGAGGTTGTGGTATTACAGCTGCTTTCATATGTGTGTGAAAAGCTAAAGCTTTCTCATTAGAGACCTGGATAGGCCCTTAGGGCTCCAGGAGGTTGTGGCTTCCAGAATGTATAGAAAATCAGCGCATTAAAGTGGTAAGTTTGTCAGACCTACGCACCGGCAACCTTTAACCCAAGGAGATAAACCTGTTACTCGCTTCTTTTAGATTGTGAATCGATCTTAGGGCTAGAGTTTGGCCGGAAGGATTAAGTCAATAAAAAATCCCATTGCCCTCATTGGGAATTGAACCCGCTACTTTGTGGCTTGTACCGCGTTGCCCCTCATGTATGTTTATGTCTGCTAGTTTAGGAGAGCCCCCAACATCTGTTTGAAGTCCCTCATCAGCGATGTACGTTAATGAATAAAATGTATTTTTATTTTTTAAAGTGTGTCTGTGGTCCAAATTATTCGGAAATTAAGGTTGGAACTTCATGAATGCGACCGACTATAAATATGCATGTTACTGAGACGAGTTCCAAGTCAATGTAAGTCGACTTAAAGGAGAGGATACAGCTCAATTGCATGTCAGATTTTTCCCCTTAATTATTTATTTTCACTTGGATTTCGAGTTGTTTCCCTCGGCAGTTTATATATTCAATATATATGTTATATCTCAGTTGGTAACAATTACTACTGGTACCGTACCACGCTATTGTAGTGATTTTTATATTGAAGTAAAGCACGCTACTTTTTCCACAAGTGTTGTGTGATTGAAACTAACTACAATTCAGTTATATGCACTATATAGCTTGTAAAACTATTTCACCAAGTGAGTCATCCTTATGATGAAGGTAAATATAACCTGTTCTCTAAACTTTTGTAACAACTGTGACAAGATATGACGACGGGTGACGTACGAAGTGTATTCGCAATTTTTATCATAAGGATGAACAAGCCAAGTGGGATGAGATGGGAGGAGAATGTGGAAAGTATGGGGACAGAAGGAAAGCACATACAATATTTCGAAAAGTCCTGAGGGAAAAAGGCCACTCGGTAGACCCAGGCGAATTTGGAGGATAATATTAAGACGGACCTTAAAGTTTTAGGATGGGAATATCTGGAATTGTTTCTTCCGGCATAGGATAGTGACAGGTGACTTGCTCTCGTGAACACGATAATGAAATTCTGGATTCTATAAAATGATGGTATTTATCGACTAGTTAAGGAAATGTTAGCTTCTGGAAGGGTGTCTGCTGCATACGGTATTTTGTGTGAGGTGTAGTACAAGTTATTCTTTTACTATCAAGGGGCAATATTGCGAATTGTGATCTTATTAAATCTGGATGTTCAAAATTGGTATGAAATGTGAAGATTTCCACACGATTATTTGCCTGTGTGTGTAAAGCACACACCAAATTACTGTGCATTTTCACGACACTCCTGGCGTTACATAATGAGGTAAGTAGGGTTAAAAATAATGACCGGAAGAGACTCTCCCTTATTTCTGCGACTCCTAAAATTGTTTGTACAGGAAATATATTAATTTATATTTCAGTTTATTTAGCAACTGACAGTGGGATAGATTTTGAATGTCACAAATCCGTACATAATTTCAATCACTGCATACGAAATGCTCAGAAATACTGAGCTAATATGATCCTTTATTTAATTATAAAGTTTAATAAGAATAACTTTTCGCGTCAGTTATTCGGTATATTTTATGACTAAGAAACACAATGCCTCCCGAATAATACGCAAATAATGAAATCTTACTTCGCATAACGCAACTTGACTTCGTCTTCAGACACATATTTCCTGTTTTGCACATTTGCCGTACGTTTCTTAATTTTTTCTTAAATAAATTTGTTTGGATATTTGCTACTAAGAGTTGAATTATTCCAGAGAGTAACCTGTCTTCTTCTAGCTACCATATGAACATGGATACAACTCACTTCTAATTTATGGACTTCTAAGCCAACAGCCGTTCCTTGGAAGCACATGGCAACGCTGTAGGATTGCCCGTCGCTTGGTCTGCTGCAGATGCCGATCGCTCTCCGCATATGTAAGTGTTACAAAGCAGTTTTTTTTCTCTTCTCTCCTTATTCTTTTATTTTCCTATTACTATGGTTTCCTTAAAGTGTATTTCCTTTTTGTTAAAAGTATTGCATGAAAAATTTTCTCGATCGCGGTCCTTCTTAATATAAGTTGTGCACGATTTATTCGGTAGGTACAAATTCCGCTTTCCGTGCGTCTTTTTATCAGTTTCTTTTACCACTGCTTAAACTTAGACTGTGTTCACCACATCTCGCTATGGCTCCACAACCCATAAACCAGCACATGCACGACAGGGTGAAATGTGTAACTGGGGAAAAAGTTAAAACAAACAAATGTTTTACTGACTCGGCTTCCCAAGGGATTTAAGATTCTAGTGTAGCTGGTTAGACTATATTTTCCCCTAAATTACTAACTCAGATTACTTTTAAGGAGTAATATGGGCAGATTGCTTTAATTTTTCAATTTTTACTGTAGTTAAATGTACCATTTAACTGATTGTTTTGCATTCTAGTCGGTTGAAATAATCGAAGTAGTTAAAAGTGAGTTTTCTGGGGAAAAATTCCTGTGATGCAAGATTCATATGCAAATTTTGTTTATTGGGCCTTGACATGAGAAATCTGAATCGGAATTTAAAGCAGATTAATTCAATACGTGACTTAATACTCAAAGACAACCCAATTCATTTGTAGATTTTGCATTTAATTATGTATTAATTCAGTTGTCTGTGGTTTAGTGTTATCTAACAGTATGTACAATAGAAGAAAAAAAAACCGAGAACTCCTTAATAGAGTATATTAATTACATAATTTTTATTGCAATATTTTAGGCGCTTGTGCTACTTAAATTAGACAACCAGGGCCCAAAATTAAGAATAAATTTTATCTCTAATTTAGGGGAGTGTGTGTCTCAGAAGTCCGAAAAAATGTGAGATTTTGTAGTCTATTATGGTTTCCCCATATCATTTGAACTTGTAGTTCTCTGTGTTGTAAATTCAGGCAGCCTCTTTTAAATAATACGGAAATTCAGAAGAACAAGTCACTTTTTCTTCAAGATTGATCCTGAAGATGAAGACGGCACGCTATATACAGCAGCAGATCAATTACCTGCCTTACTCTTAACAGGTGGAGCTAACATTTGCGTTCTACGTATAATCGAGTATGTATGCAGGATCCTTCTCTCCTTCCTGACTATATGGAATACTTATTAATTTCTCACACGTTCAGTCCAAGCCACCTTCTCCATCCTTCTCCAGCACCACATCTCCAAACTTTCCAGGTATTACTGATATACGTCGTAAATGCTGGAGTGTCCAATTGTCAACGCCATAAAAAAACTATGCACCAAATGTAGCATTTTACTAGTTTCTTCCTTAAATTTAAGTAAAGTTTGCTGGTGAAAAGAACCTTCTTCTTCTGGAATATTGCGTTTGCCATGGCAATCCTGGATTTAATTTTACATGTATATCTTGCATCGTTTGTTATGATTACCAAACAGTTGAAATATTCCCCATTTTACATTTGTTTTTGATGTATTGTAATCTGTATGCAGTGGGCCGAGTTGCTCAGTCGGTGTAGCGTCTAACTAAGGGCTGGACGGTCCGGGATCGAATTCCGGTGGAGACGAGATTTTACCCCCGCCCATACCGGCCCTGGGGCCCACCCAGCCTCCTGTAAAATGGGTACCGGGTTTTTCACGGGGGTAAATTGCAGCCAGGGCGTGCTGCTGACCACTCACCCCCTTCTAGTTCCGCGGTCATGGAAGAGTAAAGCTATATCTTTACCACACCTCCTCCCCTCCGTGGGCCACACTGGGCCTGTAATGGGATCACTTTAGCTTTTATTTTACAATCTGTATGCAAGTAGATTTGCGTAGAATTTCAAGAAAATAAACACTCGTGCTATAATCTGTTACATTAAATAAGAGATCCAAATTTAAACAACAAAAATAAGACTTCTACTTTTAGATAATGTAAATTATGTTTATAAATTGAATTCTCATTTCATAGATGTCACCTGCGTCTTTATTACATATAACAATCTGTTAATATTGTGCACGAAAATAGACTCTTTGTATTCTGAAAATTATACAAAACACGTAAGTAAATTCTGGGGAGAAGGTACGAAGGTTTTGAAAGTTTAAACTCATTATTCACAAAACTACAACTGACTTGTAGTAGTTTAATGAATATAGCCTACCTAGTCTTTTGCGAGTAATTTGGTACTGATCTTTGGGTGGAATAAGTTTTCTATACTTTTAATACCCTCCCTGTACATAGAGCCAGCACATTTCTCCGAAAACTCGCTATCCACCACCAGATTACACGGTATCACAACCCACAGCGGCACTGCACAAATCTTTATCTCAAGGTCACCCGGGCTACTTTGTATTTTTAAATGGCCCCCAATAATTTAGGTGTTCTTGTTGGCTTCTGGTTCTTGTAACTACTGTTGTGCCTAAAATTATGAGTTTTTTCTGGATTTTTGGAAGATCTATGGATTTTTGGAAGGTCTATTGATTTCTAAGCGCAGACATCGACTCACAAATTTGTCTTCAAATGATATGGTAAAATTTAAGGAACGTGGATCTATAGATGGCAAACGCCTGCAGTAGGATAGATGTAGCCCAAGAAACTCACCGGAAGTCCTTGTTGTTTTTGAAACAGCTGATTTTGTAAGTGTTAACAGCGTTGGGACTTGTGTTTGTAGTATTCGGGCTACGGAAACCTGCTGCTGATTTTTTTTTTTTAAGATTGCACACTGCTTTCTTTTTCCGGCCGCTGTTTATTTTCCCGCGCAACGCGTAATGTTTGTCGATGTGGTAATGCGCAATGTTTTAAAAAACTTTACATTCATTGTTCCGTGCATCATTGTAATTGTTTAAAAATAACCAACACGATGTCACTTGTGGACTATCCTTTATTTTCATGGGTAGTCGTCATTCATTC
>Ga0136643_10001130_pt1 | contig 31798 bp, 19 predicted proteins | sample TergutLab28metaG_FD_96883 | JGI IMG/M metagenome (GOLD analysis project Ga0136643, IMG submission 96883) | Labiotermes labralis P1 segment gut microbial communities from Petit-Saut dam, French Guiana - Lab288 P1 (version 3) (version 3) | ecosystem: Host-associated > Arthropoda: Insects >...
GAGGCTGAGTGGACCCTGTTCCAGACCCACTACTACTCAGAAAATCTGGTAGCGCCGGGGATCGAACCCGGGACCTCTGTATCTGTAGCCAGAAACTCTGACCATTAGACCACAGAGGCGGTCATTATATTATATTATAATTATATTATATATACACTTGAAATTATCACAAAATTTTTTCTGTAATTTATATTTTAAAAACATTTGTTTTAAAATCCAGTATCTTATATTTGTGCAGCGGTTCAAAATGTTTTTTGTGATATATCCATTGTAATGCACCTCCCTGAGGATGGCTACCAGTGTGACCGAAACACGTAGTAAGCACACCATGTTTATAGTACAAAATAAGGTACTCTTTAACATTCATACACATTTGCTGGTTTCATTACCATATCACAATATCTGTTGACAGTACACTTTTCATCTACATACACACTTGTAGTCTATTTCAATTTATACTTCACAGAGACCATAGTCACTATATAGACAACTGGTTAAGTAATCACTGTTTATTTCATACTTTTCAAAACATTTACATTCAATATGTAGGAAAAGTATAGAGGTTTCCTTACTGCTATATCAGATGGTACACTGTAACTCCTGTGTTCTACCTTTTGCAAATGAATTTCACAAATAAAATTGTGCTTCCATCATAAAATTAACCATGTAAGGAAGGTTCTGGTAACGATCGCTGTTTGTTCTATGAAACCTATAGGATCCATCAACATTGTACACTAGCAAAATGAAAATTTTCTTAATGTTGAAGCAGGTGGAGCATATAGTTACCACTGGTGTTTGAAAAATTAAAGACCTAAATTCAAAATTCAATGTCATTCAGAATATCACAACACATTCCTTTTTTCTAAAATCACAGTGTGTAACTTCTCAATCAAATAAGATAACAAATCAGAGAAAATGAATCATTGATGGGACAGTGAATATCTCAGCATAGATGAGGCACTTAATAAGTAACATTAATTTATGAAACAACTTGTCTGTTCTGAGCAGACTTGCAGATATGTGCCACAAATGCTAACCTGGCAGTGTATTACCAGAGGCATTGAACAGAACTGCTCCTATTGCCAGAATATGTAGGTTATTTGATAACGCTGTATCGGCTGCTGAGGTGATTTATCAGTTATATATGGAATCACGGACCTGCACCACTATATGTTATGTTTCATGGGTTTGTCCATTTCTCTTATTCTTAATATTGCTGTGATGTTACACCGTTAAGTCTGGTAGACAAGATATTATGCAATGAAACTGGAGGCAGCAGGTTTCTCCAAAACACTGATAAATCTCTACCACACTACACATTGTCACATTTCACAAGACAATAACCTTTCATTCACGGCTGTGAGAAGCAGAAATCTCATTTTTCTGACAACAGACTGTTGTGAACCTAAATAAGCCTAATAAAGCATAATTCTTTTTGATTTACTTTTCACAGTCACCCGACATACGATACTAGTTAATGTGATGAAGGTCTATGCTCATATATATATTTATTTTTTATTTATTTATTTATGTGCTGCTTATAATATTCCAATGTGTGTGTGTTTATTTCATGCTCAGGTTGTTTATTCTATTTTACATTTTCTCATTTGTTTTCCAAAGGATCCTCTATGTTTATATTTGTGTTCACTTTCTCCCTATGTAGTATACTCATTTTTATGCAGTAAATGTATTACTTTTGTTTGTTCAGTCCTTAAGCTTCGAATTTGACATCAGACTGCCTGGTCTCCACATTATTATGTGTAAACATTCCAACCTGTAATACTGAAATGAAAATTGAAAAGGCATTGTGACTTCTAAGTACAAGAATCTACTGAAGGCGTCTGGAACCAAGAGGAATTATGAAGGACTGAAAGAGTTTTGATTTGCAGTACAGCTTTTATGTTGTTTCTTCTGGTCGTGACATATGAAAGAAATTCCTCAAATGGGTAGTTATTAAGGGGGGATTTTTTCCAAATGGATGTAAAGACCATCAGGCCATCATAGAGTGAAAAGTCTCAGACTTTGCCTCTATGTTGCTGCAAGCCACAGAGATAGTATTTACATCTTTTACAGAAACAATTGTAGTCGCTTTTGATGTGGCAATGATTACACCTCTCTTTTGACATTACTGAATTTGTTTGTTGCTGAAAAATCACCTACAAACACAGTTCAATTGCAAATGTATTCGGGTGATTTCAGCTGAATTTTTGTCACATTTTGTCCCTTTATTTATGATTCCTGGAAAGCAGGCTTCTAGTACCTGATGTGTTCATTTTCCTTGTGCAAGGTTGTGTTTTTGCTCGGCCGGTTGAAAGTTGCCAGCAGCATTAATATAGGATGCATTATTCACACGAAGGCTGAAGAAGTGGACTGCAGTTGTCTTCATGTCACTTGCTTTTGAAATTTGTGAATTATTTGGCGATCATGTGATGTTCGACTTCTAGGCCTACAGTTCGTTAACACAATTCAGAATGATTTTATCTCTAGGATATGACTTTTAATTCAACAGCTGCCACCAACACCCTGAGTCTAGGTGTCAGAGAAGTACACTGTTTGAGGTCCTTCATACTCATAAATTATGTATAAAATTTCATTGCTATTAAAGATATGAAGAAAAAATGATAACATCGGTCATAAAATAAGGTTTTAGTTTACAGCTGATTAAAGTAAAAATCTTATCCAACTGTAAGTCATACTGCTGCCTAATCAAAGGCAAGATTTGTTTATGAAACAAGTTAGTACAATTGTACAGCTACTGATGTCCATTCAGGGAATACTTGAATCAAATACATGCCATGAACGACCATCCCTCTACATTTATAGTAGCTTGTTTTAGTAAATCCAGTCAAATTCCAGGCATTTCTTTAAAACAGTCTGCCATTGATTTTTTTCATGTCTGTCTAAAGAATCAGACCTGATAATCTTCTCCTAATGTTCAATGATATAAAATCTCCTGCATTATTACAGCAACATACAATAGCCAAATGGACTGCTCGTTCAAGTTGAGTATTCTACGATTCCTCAACGATGAGACTTAATTCTCCCATTTTACATTCAGACCCCCTTACTACTAGGTATCTAAGGATGGCTCAGAACAGAAGTAATCTTCACTATGCTGCCCCAACTAAATAAAGGTCTAAATCTTCAGCTCAGGCTCACTTCACTTTCCTGTCTGTTACAAGAGAACGTGACAATTAAATTCTGCAAAACTATGATTTGTCATGTTCTATATGCACATGAATCTCGGTCTCTGGTACTGAGCATAGAAACCAGCTAGACGGTGTTCAAAAACAAATTCCTAAGCATACCGTCTGTAAACAACACAGAAGCAATAAAGAGAGGATTAAAAATAGAATGACTAGGATCTTCATATTGTGTGCTTTCACCATATACTATTTTTGTGACTAAATGAAGGAGGATTAAATGGGTGGGCTATATAACGTGAACGAAGGAAAAAGCGTACAGAATTTTGGTTAGAAAATATTAAGAAAGTGATCACTTGGGAGACCTAGGCATGGACGGGCTGGTGATATTAAAATGGTCCCATAAGGAATAGGGTGTACATGGGCAAGCGTTCATGTGGCTGAGGCAGGCTTCTGTCAAAAACGATCAGTGGTCCCTTGAATTTCTTAGTAGATGGGGAATGGTTTTACCAGCTCAGCGACTCTCTTCCGCTCAAGACATCAATAAACCAACTCTAGGGCCTTTCCAGTAGGTAGTTTCTTATACTGAAGGCACAGAGAAAACACCCCTTGATTTGTTCCTTTCACAGCTACCTCTTTCGCTTGTGCTTCTCCCTGCTGTTTTCTTCCCTACATTCCTCTTCTTACTAAGTTTACATAAATGTTGGCTGTCATATAACTTTCTATCATGACGAGTGCTTTGGGTTGGTTTACAGATGTCATAGGGGATTGGAGGAGAACACTACAAGAGGTGACAGTGGTAAGCCTTGGGTGATGTCTGCTGACCAATGCATGGGACTTTTTATTGTGACCTAAGTAAAGTACTTCATAATTTCCATAATAAATAACCTGTGTTTAATTTCAAGGTGCCGATAGTAGCCAGCCACATCTGCAGAAGTGTGTACATGGACTACCACATCACAGACAATATGTTCTGTGCTGGATATGAGAGGGGACGCAAGGATTCATGTGCGGGTGATTCAGGAGGACCGCTTCTGTGCCAGGATGACACGAGTCGCTGGACTGTGTTTGGTATCACAAGCTTTGGGGAAGGCTGTGGGAAGAGAGGAAAATTCGGCATCTACACGAAGCTGCCGAATTATGTCAAATGGATACAATCATGGACAAACAAAGTGTGGTGAAGAAGCGATGTGCAACATCTAGGCTCCTGATTCGACTTTTCTTTTCTAAACACACCCTATTCAGAACGTAAGAATAACCTTTGTGTCTGTTTACATGCAGTCACAAGTTAAATAAAACTTTATTAATAAACATTTTATTAGTTAACATGGTTAAAATAATGAAAGTAGGGAAGACAGCTATATATATTTCTTCTCAGAAAGGCCACATTTACATTCATCTAGAGACTATATCTTCTTTCTTGAAGAGGCAAAGTAAGCTTCAGGAAAGAAAACAAATTTACAAGATGGCCATGTTGTGTGTGTCTGTCTCCCCCCCATTTAAACTTCTTATCTTTTTTGTAAGTTTTCACAAAATTTGACATGGATTTTATGCTGGGTTAAGTCATATTTTAGCCCAGAAGACCACCATATATATCTTCACTGCCAGCAACCTGCAAATCTTACGATTACAGTGCCATTAAGTAGTCCAATAAATAATAATAATAATAATAATAATGTTATAAGAGTTCTTGGCAGAACTGTGAATAAGAGGTGCTTGGTCAGTGAGACCCATACTGTTTTGAGTGTGTGTGTGCTGTGAAGTATGCAAAGTGGATAATAAATAATAATAGTAATAATAATTACTCCATGGAGCAAAGTCCTTTTTGAGAAAGTAACAGGTTCTCAGCTAGTCAAGAAATTCCCTGCATTTTACAGAACTTGAAGGTTCATTGCCACATTCACACGAGCCCGTCACTTGTTCCTATCCTGAGCCAGATCAATCCAGTCTATACCCCCCTCCCAAATTTAACGTTTTGTGGACCGTATATTGTGATATATTTGCACAATAAGAACCAAAAGGATGCACTATTTTACTCTCAATTTATTTTGATAATTAACCTCTACAAGTTTTGAGCAGGTTTAATGCTCATCGTCAGGTACTTTTCTGTGGAACTAGTTCCACCCTGATCCTGCTAGCAGCCAACCAACATAAAACGTATGACACGTGCCAATTGATGTATATACAGGAAAGTACTTCCTGATGATGAGCAGTAAGCCTGCTCAAAACATGTAGAAGTTAATTACTGAAATAATTGAGAGTACAATAGTGCATCCTATTGGTTCTTATTGCACAAACCGCCTCTCACTTCTTGAAGATCCACTTTAATATTATCTTCCCATCTACTCCCAGATCTTTCCTTCAGGTTTCCCCACCGAAACCCTGTATTTATAATAATAATAATAATAATAATAATAATAAAAGTGATACCAGTAATAATATGGGTGACGGAACCATTTTAAAATCACTCTGACAATACCTGAGCAACATAACAGGCAAGCATGAAATTAAGGAACTATAAAACCAGCCCCACTGGCCACTGCATACATGCTCGGGAAGTGCTAATGTAAAGTACAAAACATATTTCATGGGGGAACTAACATTACATGTAGTACAAATTGTAAACACACAACAGCTGCAACACTGTATACCCTAGAAACATGTTTTTTTTTGCAGGTATATAATTGTAAATACCCTGCATAAAGGTGAAAACAAAGATTATTTATTATTATTATTATTATCATCATCATCATCATCATCATTATAATAATAATAATTGTAAAATAGCAGCAGTAAAACTGAAGAAAAAAGGTGTGAGAATATTCCAGACCCTATCACATATTCCACCTGTCCATCCTTGAGAACCAACAAAGTGGAATGGACCTGTAAACTGTAATGAGCCTGACGGAACAGCCTGTGAAACAGAAAATTCAAGCAATTAGGCTTTACCAAAGCAACAAATACAAATGTGGTGTGGAAATGCGAGGACTCTGTGATAAGACAAGATTCATAATGTGCAGCAGCTGAAAGCACAACAAAACCCTACCTGGTTCACAGGACCTAAATAGCTGCAGGGGACTGCCATTCTGGAAACAATCAATATCCTACACATTGTAGCAATATGTTTGGCTTAAGATGGGGACCAGTTGTAGACTCTTGTTAAAAGGGTAATGAACTTTCAGGTGTTATAACGTGGGAGTCCTTGACCAGGAGAGCAACTGGTGGGTTCAACAGAAGCATGTTACCACCTGTAGTCAGATACTGCATTAAATTATGCCTATGCCCCTGTGTACCTATCCCCATGGCCACACAGTCTAAGGCTTGGGTTTGTGGCCACTTGCTTGCTCGAATTGTGGGTTTGAATCCCTTCCGGCAGAATGTATGTCTGCCATTTGTAAGTGTTGTGTCTTGTCAGGTAGAAGTCTCTTCGTTGGGTTGATCACTTGCCCAGTGGAAACCTACTGTGTGTGGTGTGTCTGAGTGTGATTATGAAGCCTCGATAATGAGGAGACCCTAGCCCACTAGGGGCATTTGTGCCTTGGGAGGTGGAGAATACCATCAGTAATTAAACAGGAAATTATGGACCATTTGAAATCTCACAAATTTGGTTCATCCTGTACGAAGTACTGCCTATTATTTCTAAGACTAATAAAGGCATAAATGCAGTGAAAACAATGAAAATTAATATATAACAAATTATTGATTCTCATAAGGTTATTTGATAATACATGTATTAAAGTTATAAAGACAAAATACTGAAATGTATGCAATATTTAAATAACAAAAGCACAATATGAGTAGCACACAGAATGCTGCCAAATAAGACTTCACTTGTATGTATGTAAGTGGTCTGGTCATGGTCAGTGCTGGACATGTGAACAAATGTTCTCTGCTCAAATGTGAACAGCAGTGTGAGTGTCTTTATGTGTGGTAATACAATGAATATCATGTCTGTTACTTCTGTGTGAATGCATGCAAAAAATCATTCCAATTCTTAAAGTAACAAATTGTTCTTACATAATTGTAATGAAATATCAAGTGAAATTTCATTTATTAATGCTCAAAATTGATATGAAGCAGTTCAATTCTGATTAAATTTCAGTATTACTTAAAACCAAGATACGTTTCATACAGAAATTTATTCCAAACAAAGTGAAAAACTATATAAATGCAGTGTAACTTATTTTCAAATTGTAGCGTATCCTCATGTGGCACTGAGTATTATAACTTTCAGTCATTTCAAACATTTATTTTCAAAATAGCCCACCTTCCCCAGTAAACGACAACAAAAATGACTGTCAAAGAAATTGTGTACAACATAACCTAAAGTCAACAAAAGAGAATTCTGACAACTGTAAATAGTAGTTGAGTCTACACGTATAACTGTCTTGCTCGCTGTTATCCATTACCAAAGGGGCCATACTGATAAATTTAAAAAAAATAGAGAAATTTGGATATGAAGTCCGTAACATAATGAAGTCCAACTTAAAACTAAAGCAATGTGTGTTATGTATGACAATTCCCTGCTATGTTGCCATTCATGGATTAGGTTAGATTTCATTGTACTGCTACAGTACATAAAAGTTACAAAAACTGTCTCCACAAATACAGATGATTTTAAATAAATGCATTATTTATAAAACTTTGATTAACATGTAAAAAGTTTAGTACTGACCCACTATCCTGCAGTGACTGGAAGACATAATAGAAAAATTAGTTTGGTTTCAGAAGGACTACAGAATACGACATTATATCATTTTTGAAGAATGCATCACTCAGTGAAGTGTCACAGTTGTCACGGCACACCGGCTTTCGATAAAGTCTTAAGGCACAACAAAAAAAATTATATTGGGTGGAAGCCAAATAGAAAAGGAAGAAAAATTTGTTTTGAGGTTTTTCAAACCTCATAAATGGAAATATTTTTTTGATCTTATTCTTGGGAAATCTACATCCATATTTTTTCTAAATCAGGCATTTTTATAAGTCTCAAACATGAAAGATGTACTCACCTTATTAACAGATGCCTGAAATTATGAAATGAATGTAATGAGTCCTTAGAAATGTGTTTATTGCTTTGAGTATTGAAAACAGTGATCATTTTCTAAGAGAAATGTTATTTATTTTTTGAGAACTATTTGGTGCAGTGAATGCAAATTCAGTTAACTGATGGAAGTGCAATCTGTGCAGAAAGTGCTAGAAAATTATTTTCACAAATCTTGTGATATTGGTGCTAACTGTGAACTTCAAAAACCAGAACTGCAGCCTTCAACATCGGTATCAATAACTGCAACATCAGCATCAACATCACCATTAACCTTTTGACGCCTAATGTCAACTATAGTGGTCGTACCGCACCGCTAACCTCTAAAGTTGCATTTTACATATTTATTCAATATATATAGGTAATGAATATTTTAAACATGGTATATACTCTCCGTTTTTTTCTCTTCAAAATGCAGTTTGTTTCATAATTCTAACATATTTGGTTCTTGTGTTATTCACATTTTATATACAGGATGTGCTAAAATTAAAAAAATAATTCTGGTGCCAAAAGGTTAAGCATCAACATCAGCATCTCTTAACTGCAAAATCAACATCAACTGCAAGGTGTCACAAATAAAGTAGGTGGTAATTTTTTTGTTCCCACTGCTTTCCAGTCTCTAATGGTCACTGGCTGAATCATTTAGATTTTTACAAACCACATTTCATTAGTTGGTGTTCAGGACTGTGTAGTGTCTTAGGGTTTTATCTTATCCTTTACTTAAATTCAGCATTTCTATAGGGATGAAAGTAATTAGGCAACTTGTTAGTATGTTCAGGATCAACTGCAGCCTGTTCTAGTATATGAGGCCTTTTTAAATGCTTGGAGAAATGTGGATTGAAGTTTTACAGACTGACCTTTTCACTTTCAGGTATTCTAATAAGAGTTGCTTGAATTGCTTCAGATCTCATAATAAGTGGAAGGAAGATCATGTATGGAAGAGGAACAGATTCTGCATTCTCTTATTATTTTGTTGTTTATGCTTTATACATATCTGTCCTCAAGAACTTGCAAGTCTTCCACAGTTTATAAACTCTCACCTGTTAATAAATCTGTGTCAAGACAGGGTGATACCAGGACTTTGTTGGGATACTGGGAATTAACTGCAGTCTCTGCAACAAAAATGAGGGCCCAAGATCAAAGGGTCTACAGTAGTAACATCATCATGCTCCAGATTTTGCATTTTGAAGATAAGGATCAATTTTTACTAGTCTATAATTTCTCCATCAGGTACCTTTTTGTTGTGTTTGAATTGTTTCAAGTTGCAAACTGTCAATTTACTCAGTGAAATGGGAAATCAGAGGGCTGATTTCAAATCTCACTGCAACTGAAAAACAAATGCTTACAGGTAACATACATTAAGATATATATTAAGGTATTCTAATTAATACTGGCAAGCTTTATCTGTTCCACAGTTTTGTACTTCTGAATTAACATTTTTTAAATTTACTAATCACTTATTATTCCCCTACATGCATGCTAATTTTTTTTCTTTCCCAATGTTCCTACTACATCAATGTCCCTGGGGCTCATCATACAGTATTAAACATCAGTGTACCAAAACTTTTATTGTTAGAGATTTTGAACATCAAAATAGTTCACATTTTCTTCTGTAGATAGAATTACATATTCGTGAAGAAGAAATAAATTTACAATAATAATATATCAGTTGCTACATAGAAGAATAATAGAAAAGTCAAATTGGCAGATTTAAACGATTTACTAATTATGTACCACAACAGCAAGTCTGTGAAGTACTGACAGCTTTTCAAGGTTTGCACTCACCTCTATCTAGTGCCAAGGTTAAGAATAAGTGGAGCTACCTCCACTTTTCTATATATATATATTTATGGCTTGTATAGGGAGAACTACACTTGTTACGGCAACATTACCTGTTCTCCAAGACTGTCTGTGCGTGCATTTATGATCTGAAATGGTGTAATCCAGTGACATGCAGGTTGTGAAAGGCATGATGATAATGACTGCATAAGAATGTACTTCAAACATATTAATAAAAATTGTGGAAATATTTTTTTAGACCAATTTAGTATAACATAAGTCCAAATGTGGCACAGAGAGTGCAACTAATCTACATATCAATTGCAGGTGACAAAACATCATAAAATAAACCAAGAACCAATAATCAAAAGTGTACATCCCTCAGCATATGGGCTTTTCACATTGCAACTGTATTCTACATACATTTTAGCATTTCCCATGTCCCACAGAAGTGATTAAATTTGCTTGATTTTATTCATTTTTAAGACTTTATGCTTAAACATGAGGCATTATGGCCTGTATGATTAAAGCATTTCACCTGTTCAGATTTATCACTTGTAGTTATTAATTTTTGCTCCTAGATGATACTTTCCTTTACAGGCCAATACACTAGTTTTATTATTGAAATTATCAGATTATCTGTGTTGTTCAGGAGGTGTTCTTTCCTGATTGCAAACAAAAAAACATTTAATTTTAGTTGTGTATTTATTATTCCTCCTTGCCAGTTTTTTATTTTGGCATTGTCTACCTACAGACCTCTATTAAAAGTATGTGATAATGGACACCCATGTTCCCATTTATTTCTTCTAGATTCAGTTCCCATGGTTAGAATAGTTCATTCAATAGCAGTAAATTAAAAAGTAAAGTTCACTCTAGCATAGGCCATAAAGGGCCAAGGGAGGGAGGGGGGTAAGAGGTATCATTAGATGGAGGGGGGTCAACGCTGCGACGCCGCCGCTTTACCCACGGTACCCACTGTGCAGGAGGCGGAGCCCCAGGGCTGGTACGTACGCGTGCGGAAAATCTCTCCCGGACCGTCCAGCACGTAGCAGTTCACTGTACCGACTACGCTATCCCGGCACACCATTCATTAGCACTAATTCGAATGACTTAATTCGGCTAACGTCTTTCAAATACTGAAATTCGACGGCCGTCATTCGCATGAAAATTACATTCTAGTGCTCTCCGACTTTTGCAATTTGTCCATTTTCGAGTGTGTGTTGAATTCGCTAGATGGATATGGACAACTGTGAATCATGCGCCTTCCAACCTCAGGACGAAATGGACACCCTTTCCGACATCCTTCGTTTTCTTTATTCGTATTTGTGAACTACCGGATGGTCGATTAGTTCAAACTCTGCGTGTTTCTAAATTTTATTACCATCAACAGCCCCGTGCATTGGTCACAGGCTCTTACAATTCAACACCCGATTAATCCTTTCCTTACATTCTCCCGTCAAACATGCTACCGATACAGTATTGAATGCCTTTTAAATAGTTACCGTGAGCTTGGATTCTTATGCGTGAATTCTACTTCTTGATAGCAGTGCGAGTGGCGGAAGAGTATACCTTGTGCGCGGTAATTGCGAATCCGTTATGCCGGTTAACGGTCCCAGTTAAAAAGGTGTACTGTTGAAGGGGGGTGGGGGGAGGTAATAGACTGAAAATATTCTGTGCCGTGCAATTGAACCACGGATTAGTATCAGAGACTGGGGCATGCGAGTGCGTAGTGTCGCTGGTTTGGAAGAGGAGGCGAGCATAAAGCGAGTCGTTACACGTGATTGAGAAGTTACGGTTTTAGCCCAGCGGTCAATACATAACCTCAAATAATGGGTAGTGCCGGTGATATGCCATGTCTGAACATGATACTTCCAGATCCGAAACTCGAAGCTCTTGAGGACTTTGGAGAAAAATTAAAAGTCCTGCCAACAAATGATCAGATAAAGGAACTACAGACGATTCTTCGTGACAGGTAGAAGGGCGAAAAGTGTCGAATGGAATTAAAGTTATGAACATTGCGTAGATCCTTTATGGAACTCAGGATGCAGAAGTACTAAATAGAACCTTGGCACGAATGGCAGAACGTGCTATCATTTTATCTTGCGTATGTTGGTGTAGACTGTAATTATGTTGCTACTGATGATCAAAATTATCAAATGCCAGTCTCCGAAACATATTGTTACTGTTTTTTAATGACTCCAATTGGAATGCCCTAGTAATAATACTTTTGTGTCATTGTTTTAACTTGTATGATTTGATGTAATGTTACCGAACAAACTATACACTTTATAACACAGTCATTTTTAATAACTAGTGAGGTTAGCGTCAGGATATCATGTCAACGGAAAAGAACTCGTACGTTCCCATTAGAAATTGTAATGACTTAAAATTGAAAATATACCACAAACATTGTTCTATCTTAAGAAAAATTGTCAGAGAGGCAAAAGTTTGTATTACAATTAATTAAGAGCAAATTCAGAAAATAAGGTTGAAATGACGTGGAAAATTATAAAAAAATGTAACAGGGAAAATTCAAAACTCTCAACATGTCTCCCACCTTAAAAGTAGATGGTGTAGAGCAGTCCCTTGAATAAGCACCTGAGGCTTTCAATAGTTACTTTTCGAATATAACTGAAAATCTAAACATGCACATTGCTGAATACAATAATCCTATATAATTGCAAAAGAAATATCCATCTGAATTTTCACCCATGCAGATAGTTCCTATTGCAGAAGGGAAGATAAGTATGATCAGTTCCCTACAGTCTTAGAATTCATTTGGTCATGATGGGATCTCAACCAAAATGTTAAAATTATAGGGAAATCAAATTAGTAATCCTACTACTTTTACTTGTATTAAATCTATAACAATGGGTGTTTTTCCTAAATGACTAAAATGTGCTGTTGTAATCCCCTTGCATAAGAAAGGCGATATATCAAATATGGCTAACTACAGACCAATTTCTTTATTACCAGTGTTTTCAAAAGTTTTTGAAAAAGCAATGTTTTGTAGATTAAATCACCACTTACAGGCTAACAGTACACTGGCTACTGAACAGTATGGATTCAGGAAAGGTCTCTGAACTGAACTTGCAGCTTTCTCACTTACAGATTATATACTGATTTTTCTAATGGCTTGGAACTAGAAAATTCATATTGGTGAAATCTTCTTTTACCTAACTACAACAGCCTTTGACTATGTCAATCATGATGTTTAGATAGAAAAACTAAAACATTATGGGGTACAGGAATTAACCCTAAACTGGTTTCAATCTTACATATCAAATAGGAGAGAGAGAGAACAAGATTTGTTACTCTACTTGGGAAATTGTGAAGCAAGGAGTACCACCAGACTATTTGTTAGGCCTGCTACTTTTTATTATATACATTAATGATCTACCAATGAGTGTAAAACATGTTTCTGAAGCTATATTGTTTGCTGGTGATAAAAGTGTTACAGTCACTGACAAGGATCATGACAGCTTTAAACAGAAAAAAAATCTTGCCCTGACTAGTCTGAATCAATGGTTTTATATTAATCAACTAGCACTAAATATCACAAAATCAAATGTAATAAAATTTGTACCTAAAAATGCAGTACATATTCCTTTGGATACTTATTATAAGGATAACTTAATAGATGAAGTAAAAAGCACTGTATTTTTAGGTATGCATATAGACAATCGTATGAATTCGAAAAACCATGTAGAACAGAATCTTCCTAAATTGATTGCTGCATGCTTCTTGGTAAGAAGCTTCATTCACACCTTCAATCCAGATACTCTGCCCATGGTCTACTTTGCGTACTTTCATTCTGTACTTCAATATGGAATAATCTTCTGGGGAGTTCAAAACATGTGCATCAAGTATTTAAACTACAAAAAAGAGCAGTTAGAGTAATGTCTGGTGTAGACCAAGGTCCTGGTGTAGAAGCTTATTTAGGAAGCTTAATATTTTACCTATTGCATGTCAGTATATATTGTCTTTAGTATTGTTCATAGTAGACAGTCAAAAAGACTTTCCAACTAATGCATATATGTACACAGTTGAGACACCAGAAAAAAAAAATCATTTATATTTACCTATTGCAAGTTTACTTTGTGTTTAAGAATGAGTTTCATACTCTAGAGTCAAAATCTTTAATAGCCTTCCAAGCAATATATAGAAATGACAGAAAAAGATAAAAAAACAAGTTATACAGATACCTTATTATTCATTCCTTTTATTCAGTTACTGAATTTTTAGAGTGCAAGATAGATAAGGATAATATATAAAGCATAAAACTACTTTTATGGCTGACTACCTTAGTGGCAAATGCTTTCATATTAATTATGTGTTTATTTTAAAATTATAGCTTTGAAATATTTCAAATGTCATTAGATAAGCCTTATACATGTAATTGTTCCATTGTGCATGAATGTGTTGTTTGTTTTGTGTTACTCTTATCTTGTGAATGTTTTTTTGTGTATGTGTCTTGTATTGTCAGATGTTTATTGACATGTGTCATGTTCAGATGCAATTTCTGCAAAGACTAGATTGGTGCAATGAATATGTATGTATGTATGCAGAATATAGAGGCCACGTGTATGTTGTGTATTTGTACTGTGTGTTTCATTTACTTTGAATCTTTTCCATGTTTATAGAAAATGAGAGTAAGATTTCACTAGCAATAGAAAGTGTATTATTCTTTAAATAACTCTTCCAGAGACTTAATTTAGCACTTTCCCTTATTCTGGTTTCATTTCATTTATTTCACATTCCATTGATCATATACAGATGTGGAACTAGTCATGTATACATTGAGCATAATAAATAAAGAAAGTGTACATTCAGCATAAGTTGTGCCTTATTGTAATGTCATAGAATAGCTACATTAACCCTTTAAATGCCAAATTAAATCCCATCTGCCATTAATAGGAGCTCACCATATTCTCCATGTTAGCAGGATAAGGGTTAACAATTAAGTATATGTACTATGATTAGATTAAGCATAAGTAATAATCTGAATAAAATTAATATCATAGTTTTGTATTAAAATATTCCTTCAGACTCTAAAACGAATTGTGTAAGAGATGTCTTTTTAGAGCTATTTTGAATTATTCTTATCACCAAAAGAATCTTTAATGGCTGTTGGTAGATGACTGTAGATCTTAATTCCTGAGTAATAAACACCCTTTTGGTATATTGCCAAGTTTGCTGAAGGTAGGTATAAATTGGAAGTTTTTCTTGTGTTGATTCTATGTACTTGTGAATTAAACAGAAATTGCTCTTTCATTTTTAATACCAAAATTATTGAGAATGTATCTCTCATTTGCGACAAGAGTGTCACAACTCAAAATGTGATATTTTTTAATTGTTGGTATAGAAAGAAATGTTTGCTGATGCACTTTTAACAGGTATAGTGACATAACGCAGTTTGCAAAACTCGCCGCTGGAGAGCAGTTGTGTCGTCGTTGCACTCACAGAAAAGTATAGCACTTCAAAAATTTTAAATGTTTCTCCTGAAAAATCACTAAGTTTGAGTTGTGACCCTGTTGCCACAAATGAGCGATACATTTGGATTGAATTGGAAGGATGTTTAATTCCTTGAATAGTTGCCGACAAGAGGCATTCTTACTTGAATTTAAAACTATTCTAATTGTTCTTTTCTGAGTTTTAAATATTTCTTCACTATGAGATGAATTCCCCCAAAATGTGATACCATGAGATATAATTGAGTGAACATACGAAAATATGTACTTCTCAGTACATCTAGGGACATAAACGGTGTAATTGATCTGAAGGCATAACAAGCCTTATTAAGTCTAGATGTTAGTTCACCAACATGATACTTCCAAGTCAAGGAAGTGTCAATAGTAAATTCTAAAATTTTAAACTTTGAGTAGTAGTATTTTTTCTGTTATCAAACAATACTTGCATTTTAATTTCATGATCAACTTTAGTTAGAAATTGCAAAAAATATGTTTTATCATACTTTAACATTATTAAATTACTATGGAACCATTTATTTATTTCAGTAAATATCTCATTACTATTAAACTTAAATTCGGTCCCATCACAATTTGCAATAATGAAGCTTGTATCATCAGCAAATAAGATTGGGCTGGATTTGTCAGATACACTTTTAGAAAGATCATTAACATATATTAGAAACAAAAATGGTCCAAGAACTGAACCCTGTGGGACTCCATGTTGTACTTTTTCCCATTTAGAAAAAAACCCATTTGAATTATTATGAGCATTTATAACTACTCTCTGAAGTAGGATTCCATTAACTTACTAGCAACACCTGATATACCATAAAATTTCGTTTTCGACAACAGTATGTCTTAATTTGCGCAGTCAAAAGCTTTCTGCAAATTGCAAAGTAACCCATGGACTATCATTTTGTTATTTACAGATGACAATATATTATTAATTAATGCATATATATAGCTATTTCAGTTGAATTATTACACCTGAAGCCAAACTGGTCCTTTAATAATACATTATTTAAGGTTAAATGGTGATATAGTCTTTTACATATAATCTTTTCAAACAATTTTTAATATACAGTAAGTAATGAAACTGGTCTGTAATTAGTGATGTGTTTTTTCACCTTTTTATATATATATATACATATATAGGTTTAATTTCTGAAAAATTTAGTCTGTCCGGAAATGTTCCAGTTAAAAGCATTCTTGTACATATATATGTTAGGGGTGATACAATAAACAGACTGCTAATTTTTAAGATTTTTGTTGTTATTTCATCATATCCACATGACTTTTTACTTTATAATTTTTTGGTGATCTTTCCTATTTCATTAGTAGCTGTATTTTTGTTTTAATATTTGTGAAAGATTGTTTAAACACAGAATATAAATAATTTAATGGGTTGATTTTATTTAAATCATTATTCTGGTTATGTTCTTCTGAGTGTTAAATACTTCTTACTACCTGTTGAATGTTGAATTCGCCATGAAGGTATAATTTGGGGATGGTTAACATGCTTTATCAATGTTAATAAAAATCCAACCAGATGCAACAGTATGCAGATATTTATTCAATGCAAAGTCACTCTACATGTTTCGGGTGTCACGGAACCATGAGTTAAAAAAAAAAATTATCAAATTTAAGGTCTCATGGGTTGTTGGGTCAAAGAATTTTATTGTTCCTGTTTCTTAAATTGTTTCGGTATCATAAAATATTTAAGTTGATAAATTTTTATGTGTTATTTCACAATGCGTCTGAAGAATGTGGTAAATGATAGGATAATTGTTGGATGACAGATTGGAAAGAATTTAGAAGGCAGTGGCTGTGGCCTAATCGAGACAGTGTCATTGGATTTGCCTGGAGGGACTAAAGAAAACCACATATCTCAGTCTGGATAGCTGAAACGTGCCTGATGTTTGAACCAGACATCTTTTCAATACAATTCCTAGAGTATCTTTGCCACTTGAACTCATTTGGTGTGTGCTATTGTTAGTACAAAATATCATGCAGCTTGCTGTGCAAGTCTGTTGGCTTTTAAGCATCTGGTCCAAAGACATAATCCATTCAGTTTTGAAAGTAGATCGTTTTATGTGGATTGTATTTTCTTCCTTGTCATTATCATATGTTAATTTTCTCTTTCAGGAACACAACAAGACACGATTTTAAGTTTTATGCTGACCGTTTGGTAAGTTGATGCAGGTTTTCTGTAGTTAGCATGTAGAATGGAAGAAAACTAATCCTGTGTGACAGTAATTAAGTTGTCTGCTAATAGAAGTATAAAGCATTACACAAGAAAGAAATGTTTAATTTTCAGATTCGTTTGGTCATAGAAGAAAGCTTAAACCAGCTACCTTTTTCAAAACGTGTTGTTACAACACCCACAGGTGCACAGTACCAAGGCCTAAAGTACCAGAAGGGCAACTGTGGAGTAAGCATTGTAAGGAGTGGGGAAGCAATGGAGCAGGTATTATATGTCTGAATAACATCGGTTTCTACATAAGCTTGAACAGGATAAATGACAAACTGCTGCAGGCTGTCCCTGTAGTAACACACTCCCTGTTGTTTTGTTCTGCTTATTTTAAGTCTGTTATTTTGAATATTGTAAATAACTAACTTCATGAAGCACAGTTCTTTTTTTGATAGACAGTTAACAAATTGAAAACGTTTTCTGCACAGTGGAAACTTAAGGCCTTATCACCATCTTCATGAAACTGGTCCCTGACCTGAGAAATGTTAGTATAGTCCACACCAGTTGATTCTGTTTCTTCAAGATACGTGCACATTGTGGTGATAGCTTCTGATTTGTGTCAGGTTCTTCCATGTGGTCCTTTCCTTTCAAATTGATCAAGCTTTTGTTTGCTATTCTTCTCTTCCTGGTGTGTAACATGCACCACAAAAGCTTGTTGAATTTATATCTTAATAATGTTTATTGTAGGGTACAAATTGTGGAGTGTCTGGTCTGTGCAGTTCTTTCCAGCGTCTTCACATTTTATCTCTCATGTTCAAATATTCTTCACAACACTGTGTTCTCAATCATTCAGAATGTATTGTTATCATGGTGAGATATAAGTTAAGAAAGGAACAGGGATGTGAGCGTATGTAATCATGAAGGATGGAAATCCATCAAGACCAGGACTAAAGGGTTTAGGAAACTTCATAGCTTCTGTGTCTTCTGTGGCAGAAATAGGAACAAAGAAGCAAAAAGTCTTAATGGAACAAAATAAGGAAGAGTAACAGTTGGATGAGACATGTTACAAATGTAAATGATTCAGCAATGTTTTGTAATTCTGTAACAAGTATGCCATGAAATTGCAGCTGTTCAGAGCATTGCTTTACCTTTCTGAATTTCAGACACTTTTCTGGAACTGGTGGGTAAGTCCCACATGTGAGTCAGGCTTGTTATTCCTCTTCTTGAAGGCTGCAGAGTGGATTGTTACAGAAAACAATTTTTGTTGCGATTCAGACTGTTTTACTACTTAAATGCACCATTCCAGTTTATTATAAAATGTGCAATATGATATGTACATGAATTTTTATGTGTGACGAATGTGGCTTCTTTGTACAGTTAAATATCTGGTAATTTTAATATGCCAGTAATTAATTTATGCAAATCAAAATCATGTTCACGTACATTAAGACCCCTTTGAATTTGGGAAATGCGTGTTACCAAACATTTTAGAATTTTCTATCTTCCTGTCTATGGTTTGTAAAAAGTAGATGTGAAAATATACAAAACTAATTTTAGCTGTTTTGTGTAGGTGTAAAACTATTTTGCTCCAGGAAAGATGAAGATTGGTGGTGTGAAAAAATGGGCTGCTGAGGGGAATATCTAGACTTAAAAATTAGCACAAGTCTGAATAGAATTATGTGACAAGGAGCTTCATATTTTGCACTGTTAATTACATGTCCCTGGCGTGATCAAATGAAAGGTGGTGTGATGGGCAGTATCATGTGGTACATGTTGGAGAAATCAAATTTGTACAACATTTTATTCATTAAATTATCAGAAAGACCTAATCATAGATGGAAAACTGATATAAAAATTAATTTTAAAGAGATAGATTGTGATTAAGTTTTATTATAACCATAATTTTGTGTTGTTTATTTTCAGGGTTTGCGCGATTGTTGCCGTTCTATACGCATTGGCAAAATCCTTGTTGAATCTGATGCAGACACTCATGAGGCTAGGGTGGTGTATGCTCGTTTCCCAGAGGATATTTCTAAGAGAAAAGTGCTGTTGATGTATCCAATAATGAGTGAGTATATGGTTATTCTTAAAGTAAAAAATGAACAGTTTGTGTATGGTGCACTGTAATTCTCTTGTGATATAACTCAATGTCCAAGAAGCACCATTGGAAATTCTCTTGTTCCCTCTTCTTATTTATGTAATTTTCTTATTACTCTGGGTTATGTTAGTTAATGTGATGCATGAGAACTTTCAAGCAAGTTCTGTGGAAGATCTGAAGCCTTCAGCTTACTGAAGGCAGTATATTTTTGGGTGCTTAGCTGTGTCAGTGTGCAGTGAATTGCCAATATTTCAGGTGCTCTTGTCAATAAACACTTTAATAAATAGTAAACCTACTACAGACTTTCAATATATGGCTAGAAATGAAGTGTAAATTTTAAAAATACACTAACATTTATATTACATACTATCAGTTTATATTACATACTATCAGTTTATGGGTAGAAATTAAATGTCGATTTTAAAAGTATGTAAGCATTTATATTACAGACTATCAAAATATGGCTAGAAATTAAATGTGAATTTTTAAAAGTACAAAAAACTTGTATATTGCAGACTGCTAAAATGTGGTTAGAAATTAAATGCAGTTTTGAAAGTACATACTCTTCAGTTCCATTACAGTGCACAGCTTGGTCTAATGGGAAATGATCTTGTATCCTGACATTTTAATTTGAATTTATCCTGTTAATTGTATTTACAGTTTTTCAGACAGCTTTGAACGTGTTTTGATGTACTGTTTACAAAATATCAGCTATCTACCTTCACAGCATTCACTTAGTGACATTTGAAGTCTGTGATGATACAGCACTGATGATGGTGCTCACCCTTTGCCACATCACCATTTTTTTTGTATGTAAATGAATTAAAGACTTTGGGTACTTGAAACAAAGTGTTATTCTTGGCAGAACAAAATTCAACTGGAAAACTGTGTTTGAAGAGGAACGCCTGTTAAATTTTAGAGGGCTTTGTCAATGGTCTGTGATATTCAGCATCAGTCTTTTTTCTTTGGACTTTGGCTTTCATCTATTGTATAATTAAAACAGTACAGGACTGAGTGGCCAGTGACTTTCTCTAAGGGGTCCACCACATTGGTTCGCACCTGAGAACAGAAGCAAAGCCACTTTGTGAAACATACTGTTTGAATTATATAATAGCAACAGACAAACTCTGAAAAAAAGACTCCACTGTATTTATTAAACTCTGTCTACTATTATTATCACCATGGTCATCAGTTCAACTCCCTGATGTGGAACACAAAGCCATTTCCACATTTCATTGGTTTCATCTTCAGGTACAGGAAATACAGTGATCAAGGCTGTTGCGGTATTGAGGGAGCATAATGTAGCTGAGGAGAACATCATTCTCTCAAACTTATTCTGCACACCATTTGCAGCTAAGTCAGTTATGGCAGCATACCCACAGGTGTGTACTCATTGCTTTACATGAACAAAGTCATAATTCCAGGGTAAGTCACTGCATTTTTGAAAGTTACGTTATAATTACTAATTCTGGATAATATTTGTTGGCCAGATTCCTTTCATTGATTCATTGTAGAGAACTTGCTGATCAGTATGGTATTCGAAATGCTTGATTGAAACCAAATTGATTTTACTTTGCAGGAGATACTGAAGGGTTTAGAAATCACAAGTTTCCAACACATATTATGATAGCAGAACATTTTTCTGACATGCAGATATGATTTTCTCCATTTTCAGATGCAGATTCTTACTTCAGAAGTCCATGATGTGGCACCTAATCACTTTGGGCAGAAATATTTTGGCACAGATTAAAAGGGGCTGAGGCCCTGTACGTAAGACAAAGACATGTTTCACATGTTTTTGGGAACTACATCATATAGTAGTTGACTACAGAAGTTTATGATTTAACACATAGTTATTTCCAACAGAAACAGTTTGCAAGATGTGTTGTTCTTCCATTGGTGTTACTGAAGATTCAAGTCTTTTTGGGGGTGACGCTGTGCCAGTTATTGTGTGGGAGCCACTCGGTGACGCTGTGTAAGTGATCAAGTGGGAGACACTTGGTGATGCTGTTTCAGTGAGTGGGAACCACTGATGACTCTGTGTCAATGAGTCAGTGGGAACCACTTGGTGACACTGTATCAGTGAGTGAGAGCGAACCACTAGGTGATGCTGTGTCAATGAGTGAGTGGGAATCACTTGGTGACGCTGTGTGAGTGGGAACCACTTGGTCATGCTGTGTCGGTGAGTGAGCGGGAACCACTCAGTTACATGGCATCACATCCCAGAACACTTGACTCTTCAGAAACAGTTTGACATTGATTGGAAGGATTTCATGTTTTTTTACCAATAATATTAGATATGTTTCTTACATACTGAGGAACCAGAATGTACCTGTGTAAATGTGTACTCACAAAGTAGTAGTACTAGACCAGAATGTACATTTCAGTAATGACTTTAAAACAAGCACTGTGGGATGTTCAGAGAAAGCTTCTTTCTTGTGTTACACGTAACTGGAGACATGCTCATCACATGCCACGTCTTATATCGTGATAATCATTCAGTCACCAATGCTACATTGAGTATGATAGGAGACGTAGAACATTTCTATTGCTGCTGTGCCAGTTTATCAGTTTGGTACTGAATGAAGTATATATAAATGATGATTGTCTTGTGCCATGACTGTGTCCATAGTTCTGTGTAACGTGACAATGAAGTAGATTAAGTAGCTTCACCTAAAATTTGAGACATGTCATATTAGCATAAAATCATATATTCTCCATGTTTTTTTCATATGGTTACAGACTTTCATAGCAGTGAAGTCAGTGCAAGGATGCTATAATGCCAGACCAAATATTGGTTTATAAATTTGAAAATTATGATCATAAGTAACTTGGAGAAAATAGTAATTCTTATTCACAAACAACTGATGTTAATGGTGATGATTATGATAACAGAAACAGTTTTACAGCTTTAAATGCACATCAGGGAGCACATGTTTCAAAGAAGGTAATGATTTTCTTTTGTTGGGGAGTTGGTAATATCTGGTATATTAAAAATCAGGACAGCTGTATTTGTATGCTGCTTGAATTATCATGAATGAATTTAGTACTGAGGGGTAATATCATAGCATAAAATAAATTAGTAGAAGTAATTCCAGGCTTCGGCTACAAAGTAGATGAGATCTGCACTCTTGTGGGATATTATGCAACATATGGTGGTAATTCCTTACTTGCGTTTTGGTACAACCTATTGGTCCCATTTTCAAGAATCAAGAAATCTTGACAGCTGAAAGGTGGGACCAGTAGGTTGTCCTGAAATGTCCTGAAGGTAATACCACTAAACATTTTGTAGTATCCCATAAGAGTGCAGACCTCAAATAGGAGTTTACAGTTTGTTTTGTATTAAGCTCTCAAGAGTACTTGTTGGTACTAGAGTTAGTAAGTCTTATTTGTGGCATGAGATGGCATGGATCTATGAAATTCACTTTTCATTGCATGCTGCTGCAGATAAGGTAAATATTGCCATGTCTGCCTACATCTGGCAAAGCACACTACTCCTTCATGAACTAAGCAGGGCTTTTGACTTTATTGTCATAGTCTCTTAGTACATGAATGTTAACTTCCTCACCCGCAGTCCTTGCGATTGCTTGCACCTACTCACCAGACCCCAAGCTCACAGATTTGTGCCAGCCAATACACACAACATTTCCTTTTTAACATAAGAATGAACTTAAAACAGGGCAGTTATCTAGTTCTTCCATTTGAGGCTCATGTACAAGGGAGAATCAAAAAGTACAGGCAAAATACATTTAATGACTTTGATAGAAGTAACTGTGAGCAATTTTACATATTATTTTTCTACATAGTCCCCTTGCAACACAATGCATTTGTTATATCATTCGACTAGTTTCTGTATTCCTGCGGAGAAGAAGCTTTTCGGCTGCGCGATGTCGATGGCCGACCAGAACGACCTTCGTCAGTAACGTGTTTGACCCGATTTAGACCTTTTCACCTACTCATAAACCTTTCGTTGACTCATGGTGCTCTGTCCATACTGAGCCAACATACGATGGTGAATTTCCAAAAGTTTCACTCCTTCTGCCCAAAGGAACCACATTACGCCACGTTCTTCGATGGTGCAATCTTGTAAAGGAGTGTCCATGTTTTTGCCCTCGTTGCTGCCACTCAGCTGAAGGCACAGCGCTGTACTGCACATGGCTGAACTCTTCAACAGGCATTGTCAATACTGCGCAATGCACCAGCTCCTCTCTGTCCCGGTTACCGCGTAATTTAAAAATTACCTTTACTTTTTTATTCACCCTCATATATAATCTCATATTTTGTAGTTAGATAGGCTTTTAGTATCAAGGTTAAAAGTGGCATAAAAACGAAATGAACTTCATAATTTATTGCTTGGTAGTGCATATGGTAAACAGCAATGTGTGTCACAGGTATATAATATTTATATAGCTGTAAATGTGTGCATCATATAAGATTTATATATCTGCATTGTTGTCATGCATAATTTCTAACAGCATGAATTGCATTAATTTATTCCGTGACTTGGCCACTCCTGGTGCATAATTTTTCTCAAGACTGAAAAGCATTTAAATATCATGGTGACAAAAGTAACACATACAAAATGTACAAAGCTTCAGCATACATAATTTTTTTGTGTTGCTTATGTGTTACATAGAAATTTTTATTTGTAGTAAATAATAATGGCAACAGTAGCATCATTGCAACAGTGATGATACTGTTGATGATGATAACAATTATAATGGATAAAGAACTTAATTCTTACATGTTGAATATGCATAGAAACTCCCTGATTATCCACATAAAGTATATTAAATTCTGAGATTAAAATTGGCTGTGTGACTTTCAAAAAATAAGTGTAAAGCTATGTAACACGTCTGTGAATGACTGCATGAAAGTAAGAATACAAATTATGTTGGTTGAGTCCCTTTTATAGTTCAGTGAACCTACTGCAATACAATGAACTCTAAAGAACTCTGCCATGTGTAACCTGGTAAAATCCCGTTACAGGGTTCATACATTAACTGGTGGGATGCAAAGAGAAAGGGTCTGTTCTCAAACACAAGGCATGTATGAATCTTATACTGTAATTCAAAACATATTTATTTACTTATAAATAAGGGAGTTGCAGTACTGCTGCATCAAACCATCGTTTGAAGTAAAGAGATGAAACAGAGGCTGACACACAAGTGGTTCTTTAGTGCTATAAGAATATATCAAAATAGGGAACTAGTAAGATGTGGAGTTCTGCAAATTCACAACAGTATTTGATATGGTTTGCATCTTCTCTTTTCATATCCACAAAAAACCGAGATATTAAAGACTGGCTAACCGTGAATTTTTATGAAAACTAACGTGAATGTTTTTTGCTTATATTATTTGAAAGCTGTATTTTTATTTTGTGTGTGATATAATTTCTTGCACATGCTGTTATACAAAACCTTAAATTTTTGCATATATTGTGGTAAAGAAGTCTCACCATTGTTTAGCCAGTATTCAAAGGAAGTAGTTCATCACTCATGATTAGGACTGAATGTTAAACTCTACCATGTATTCATTTCCCTGAGATTTAAGGTACTCCTGATGATGAGTACAGTTCTAGTTTTGTGTTTTTCTTAGGTGGTGATGCTGTGTTGTTTAGTAGACAGATAGCAATGTTTTGGAAGAATATGCTTCCTCCATCATCAGGGTCAGATGATGAAGGCAGTACATTCCTCCAAAATGTTGATACCTATACACCGAACTACATGGCATCACATTTCAAAATAATGCTGTTCATTTCTGTGGTTGCCCAACACATCTGAGTTGTATAAAATGTGATATTTATGTGTATTTTCTCTCAAACACATTTCAATACTGAAATGGTAGCATAATAATAGTGTGTTTGTTAAGGACTATGTTAATTAAGGAATATGTTAATTTGCAGTGTGTTTCTGTACTTAAGTTCTGTGTGATATTGTTTGTGAAATGCTTGTATTTGAAGATGTGATTCTGTGATAGAGACAGTATTGCTTTTACATGATCCCTGATTTTTTAACTTAAGTCATATTTTGTGAAACGTGGCATCAGAATAAGCCTACAAAATTGTGAATCACAATTATTTCCCATTCACTAGTCTTAAATACACAAATATATAGTTTCGATTGGTTCAGAATGAGTCAAAATTTGTTGTTCAGCACAGTATATATACAGTAGTGTCAGGAATATGATAACAAGTTCAGTTTTTTGACTGCATTAAGTCTGCATAGAAATTTTATTCTTTGACTTGTATTTTCAAATACTTGAATATTTTGTAGAGATGTACATGCATGTGAAATGGGAGCCATGTCACATCAGAAGTATAGCATATCATATCAGCTGTAACGTCAACCTGTCATTTGGATTACCGAGGAATTTTGTACGAAATAATCCTAGCTTCATGCAACAGCATATGTGTTTCTTCTCAAATTATAGCTCTGTATGTTAGAGTAAGTTGTATGGGTGTCTAGTTTATCATGAATCTGTAATTTGTTTATGGCAAGCTTTCCACACAGTGGAACATAGTCCAATTATTTGCTGCCCATTATCCTTCTGCTTGGTTTAGAGTAGAGTCGTGTAAGTGCTGACCTGTAGAATATCCAGGTCTCACATCTTGAGACTGTGTTTCTTGACACACAGCAAAGTAGTTGTCTTGGAACAATGGAAGCTTCATGCTGAATATTTTCTTTTCATTTCTGTAGTGAATGAATATTATTCATACACTTTATATTTTAGTGTGTTGGTTACATAAATGTCACTAGTAGATAAAATTGCATGTGCAAACAGACTGCAAACTTTGACTTGCTAGTGATTCACCAAATATGCCAGTTAATGAATGTATGCAGTTATTAGCTTTATGGACTGTAGCAATGTCCTGCATGAAATGTCTGTCAGTTTGTTCATCTTTATCAAATTGAACACAAAATGGTTTGGATTAATTGTACACAATGTTTGGAACTTATTACTGTGCACCACTCTGTAACTTTTCACTCACGTCAAGATCGTTTCTGAACAGCGTGAGGATTTTGTATGGATCAATGAACCATCTATTGTTTTGACTATTTATGTGCTGGTTCAGTGCCAGTCTCTTCCTCTGAAAAAAGTTGCATAACTTCTGGGTCAAGAAACACATTAAATTCAGAAATCCCTTCAGTATTGAACATTTGGTTCATTCAGCTGGCAGAGGACTATGCATGATGGGGTCATAATGTGAAAAGTAAGCCTGCAACATGGACATCTTGGCATCCCACATGGAGGAGAGCTGAGAGACGTCTCAGTGAGCACCAATGTGAAGTTTGTATTTTGCTACTGCACATCTTTCTGGGGGTTTCTTGTTGTCCAACACAGATCCAATTGCTCAGGACTTTGCTACTGTTTTGTAAATTGTTGCTTTTGAAGGCTTTAGACTTCTGGAAAATTTTATATGAGACTTTCAAAATTTATTCTGTGATTTACATATCATCTGTATCCTACTGCACATAAGTACTCTTTGTTTGGCACTATTTCATTTTATTTCATAGCACACTACAATAATATGACATCCTTAGATGCTTCCACTGTTGTAAGCATGATTGTGCATTGGTCTGACTTGATGTGGGTTTTATGTTTAATTTTCTGGATGGGCTTAGTAGTTTCCCAACTTCAGATTTCAAAGCTTTTAGACTCATGTCAAACTGGTGACCCTTTAGTGAGGATGGAAGTCATGTGTCTATATTGATATGTGAAAGTGAGAGAACAAGGGCAAGCAGTGAGTGCACTAGGTGCTGTAAGTTACCCATTTTGTTTTATTTGTCATTCGTGTTTACCATTTGAGATCTTTGTTGTGTAACTTGCCTATTTTGCTTGACACTGAATATACCACTCACATGTGGTGTCTGGCAACATGTAGTGCTCTTCTGTTAAGGTGTTTGTAGATAAATGAACAATTGAAAATATTCTGTCCACACAGAATTTGCATATATTTTATTATTAAGTAATGCACTTTACATGTATGCGTTGTATATTTGTTTAAAAATTTAAGTCAGGCACTTTACTGAATACAGTTTATTTTGACTATATGTATGAATAAGGCATAAAATACATGTATTTTGCTTTATTTAATAAGAATCCTATAAAAAGTTTAAATTAGTATAGGTGTATTTATAGATATAAAAGACCATCATGATCTGAAATTTTCAGACCTGAAATCCAGGTTGATGAAGTTAAAAGTTAATTTGTAGGGATTGTTCAGTGTTTAACTGTCTGAAATATAGTATTTTTTTTTTACAAGCAATGGTAAAAATGCAAAGATACCTGCAAGCTTCATATTAAAATGTTACACAGAAAATACTTTTATAATGAAAGTATAAGAAGGATGCTCAAGTACAATCAGGTTTCACAATAATTCCATATTAACAAAGTAATAAAACCAGAAAGTCATGTTCTGTGTATGGCTGAGTCACCATGTCACCAAAAGACTTGCTGGAGTATGCAGGGTGGTTGTTTTCTAGTGATGTATACCCAGTTTCAATTTTGTATGTGATAAATGTATGGTAGTATTTGCTTGTGAACAAATTGTGCACAGATGTCTGTACAATACGTTATGTTGTGGGGCAGAGATGCAACAAGATCCAAATTATGAACAGATCCTTTCAAAAGTGGTAAATCAGTGATCATATTTTGGTGCCCAAGTTGATGACTGCTTTGGAATATGCTATAATTGTGCCCCAGTTTACATTAGATATTGAAAAAGGGGTGGATTAGTTGTAGGAGGAAGAGATCTGATTGCTTCAAACATTACACCTTAATGTAGGTATCATTCTGTTTTTGTTAACCTTTAAATGACCTGAATTGCATATTCAAGCACAAAAAAACACCCCTAGAATTTCATTTTATATACGTAGGTAACAAGGATATTTACTGCATGCTGCATAATGTTGTATTTTCCACAGAATACCATTTATTTAATAATTTTATCTTTTGTGTTCAGATAATACATTATTCATAAGCCATATGCTAAAATTTAAATACCAACATGGTATTGGATTCTTATTATAAGACACTGTAATGTTGGTCACAGGAGTGACTGAAACATGTTGGTGAAGAATAGTAATATGCGATTGTATATATTTATAAATGTGCATTAGTTAGTTGAGCATATCAGGATAAAATATTCTTGAATGCATTGACATGGAACCCATAAGTTCACCAACATGGTCATTTAAAGTTAGACTACTCCATCTCCAAGTATTCTAGGTTTGAATCCAGAGACTTCAAATTTGATGTGTGTGAAAGAGAATTTACATATGTTCGTAATGCATAGTTTTTTAGTGGCTATCTGCTAGTCATGTGGCAAATTTGGTGGCTGCAGTCTGGTAAGGAATTCTGAGAGATCAAAGAACTTTTCCACTGATCCTCTGTACAAGTTAAATTAAGGGTTAAAATGTGGGAGACAATATGTGATATGTTACCACATCGCAAGTCCTTTCTCACACGAGCCACAGCTTGCGGACATTCTTGCTGTGCAAACCATGTACTATGTAGTCACAAAACAGGTGCATTTGTTAGCAGTTACAGATAAAGGCAAAAACTCCAAGATCCTCAAATCTATGCCTGCACCAAAAATTAAATATACTGGTTTCACTTCCCTAGTCTCGAATTCACTTGTAAAATGTAACACAATCTGAACAGAACAGAACGAAGGAAATACAACCGAGTGTCAGTACGAAGGTTCACCAGTTTCTCTATTGTTTCCCTTTGTATCTAATGATGAATGGAATGTAAAGTTCTCTGAGAGCAGGAAGTAGTTAAATGGTGATAAAAATATGCACAAGGAATGAAGGAAATATACTTTTACTGAAGGACAAGTTTTGTGAAATCAAGTATATATTAAATTTAATATATGTGATACAGTAAATAAAAACATGACACAATTTTTGGGTATCCGATTTCAAGAAAGGTTTTTAATATTTACATGCAACACTTGTGTTTTTGCACTGTTAAACACACTACTGATCTGTGTAGTGGCTTACAGGTGTCACATGTAACCCATTTCTATTCATACAGTGAAACTTGAACACACAAAATATTATACCAAAACATTACCAGCCTACACAGGCAGCTATACATTTTTTAAGTTCACACATAGCAACCTAAGAACTACCGACTGCTACAAGAGTCCCCAGGTAATAAAATATATATATACCAAAAAGTTCTGTAAAATCCAGTTACATAATTTTGGCACATTTAAGTCAAATGTCATTATAAAAATTTAAAATTTACAGCACTTGTTGGCACTGGAAACTTATGATTTATTCAGATAATGTTTTACAGTATGTGTGATGATACAGTCCTTGCTTTACTTCATTAGATGCATACATTTGATGAGAAAGAAGAGAACACAACATCCATAGAAACACCAACATAAGAATAGTGGACATCATTTGTGAGAGGACAGCATTATACTGGATGAAGGATAGCATGGGATCCTGTGTTTAACAGTATGCTGTTGAAGGTTATATGGATCCTCCATCTTGCTAAGTGGGATGTCTACAGTTAACACAGTTTAAAAAAAGTATATTTCCTTGTATGAATAAGATGTGTCCATTACACAGTTGGAAGTGATGGCCTGCCTATTGTTATTTTATAATCTTAATTATAAGTGTAACAAGTTTCACTGTACTTTCTGCCAAAACAAGAGATCTAAGCATGTGTGTGAAGTATGTCTCAGTACAATCGTGTCATGGATCAATACCAGTGCATCACTGCAACAGCATAATATCATATTAAGTAACAACTCTGAATAGTATGCCATAAAGCAAAGTTACACAAAATTAACTTTTACAGGCCATAGTTTGCATTTTAAAACACTAATTCATATTACCTTCAAGATAAAATCTGACTTTTAACCCCACAATTCCAGGGGATTTAAAATTCCCTATTCTCAAACTGTAGAGGCTATGAGATATCAATGGACTATTAGCCTGTGATTTAATGTAACTTTAATTATACATATACACATTAAAGCCTTTGTTTGCATGAAATCATCATCCTTTATCCTGTAAACCAACCACTAGCCTCGAAGTCCTTCAGTTATAAAGTTTAAAATTTTCATTATCTCATAGTATGGTTTCTTGTTTTTTAAAAACAACTAGATGTGATTTTCATTTATGCTTTCTCTTTTATTGCCAATATGCACATTCATAATAAATAGATTTATGCAAATTAATTACAAAAAATCAACATACTTCATACACACATATGATGTTTAAAAGAAAAAAATTTAAAAACAGATAAAATGATGTATTTTAAAATTTCATTCAGAGGATGAGAATTATCAACCTCATAAAACGGGCAATGAAGTAAAGGTACTGCATTAGCAGATGTTAATGCAGTGTACCTGATAATCATCTCATTTCATTTGCATAAAATACAGTTCTCATAATCTGCTAGCGCTGTATTTCATCTGTAGAAGCAATCAAGTTTATTTTTCTGCAGCATTAGTAACATGGAGTCTCATGATTTAATTTTAATGATAAATATGATGAACTATAATAAAATGTAAATACTGTACAATATTATAGAAACATGGTACTGGTTATGTAAAATAATAAACTTTTCCAATTTAAATTGTGTATATACATAATCCATACTAACAAATTTCATAAATACAATGTGATGGAATTTCATTTTGAGCAATCTTTTAGGCAAATTTGTATAATACTTGAGGTTTTCATGGTCTTGAATATCCTTATTGCAATCTTCTAGGTCATAACACTGCCTAGTCCTGCACAGTGGAACTCGTCAATGTTGCTCAATTTACAGGTTTTTGTAACATTCACTTTCAATAACCCAAAGTCACTAACAGTTTTCATCAGCTTAACTGTCTGTATCCACTGCTCCCAAAGAAACCTCAAGTGAAGTGCTGCAGGGTACCAAACAATTCGAAAAAAACAAAGCGACCCCCACCTACCAGACTACAAGGTGTTATGACCCAGAAGAACAAGGTATGGTCGGCAAGCTATACAGTATATATTACAGACTCCTTTAATTCCGTCACTAAAACATATTTTCAAATATCCCCCCCCCCCCCCCCCAACA
>Ga0136643_10001135_pt1 | contig 31714 bp, 12 predicted proteins | sample TergutLab28metaG_FD_96883 | JGI IMG/M metagenome (GOLD analysis project Ga0136643, IMG submission 96883) | Labiotermes labralis P1 segment gut microbial communities from Petit-Saut dam, French Guiana - Lab288 P1 (version 3) (version 3) | ecosystem: Host-associated > Arthropoda: Insects >...
CCCCAAGAAATACTCCTGGTACTCATTTCTGTTAGAGGCTGAGTCGACCCCAGGGTCATAGTGTGATCGGAAGGATTATGTCAATGAAAAATTCCAGTGACACCATCTGGAATCGAACCAGCGACCTTCCGATTTGTAGCGCAGCACCTTAACCACTGTGCTACCGCGGTTCCTCATCGAGTGTATGTACAACTAAATATATACTTGTTTGTATATAAGTAAACTATGTAAAATTTTACACTTGTGTTATTATATAATCTACATCCTTTGTCTTAGCCCAAAAGAACACAGACAGTTTCTGACATGCACAAGGGCTTCTTTTCTGAAACTATTATATAACCCGAAATTTACTAAGTCGGAATTAATGAACCTCCTCTTATTTAACCCACGTTATGGGTAATGCATACAATGTTACCTCAGTGTAGAAGTGTAAAATGTTATTTGTATCAGTTGTTTCATATGAAAAACACAATGTAAAATACCATGACTGCTAAAGCCAACTTTCTTAAAGGTTAAGAACAATTACATATTTTGGCTAACTACAGTAATGTATAGGTTTGGTACCTAGAACGTGAGTAGCCTATATAGGTCAGGTTCACTTAGAACAGTAGCCAGGAAATTAGAAAGATATAAATTTTATTTAGTGGGTTTGCAGGAGGTTAGGTGGGACAAAGGGGGCACGGTAAGAGCAGGGAATTATAATTTTTGCTATGGAAAAGGAAATGAAAATCACCAACTGGGAACAGGATTCTTTGTGCAAAACAGAATAGTACCAACATTTATGACAGTAGATTTTGTTAGGTATAGGTTACCATGTATAGAGTTCTGAGAGGTTGCTGGTGTAATATCATTGTTCTGAATGTGCATGCACCAAGTGAGGAGAAAAGTGATGATTCAAAAGACAGATTTTATGAGGAAATAGAGCAGATGTTTGATCATTTTCCTCAGTACCATATAAAAATTCTGTTAGGAGTTTTTAATGCAAAAGTGGGGAAAGAGGATATTATCAAACCGACAGTTGGGAATGAGACAGCACATCAGGGTAGTAATGATATTGGTGTTAGAATAGTAATAGCTCCTTTGAAAGGGTGGAAGAGTTCAAATATTTAGGAACAACCTTAATAAAACAAAATGCTATTCAGGAAGAAGTTAAGAGTAGACTGAAGTCAGGGAATGCTTGCTATCATTCGATGCTGAATCTTTTGCCTTCTAGGTTGCGATCCAATAATTTAAAGATTAAGATACACAGAATTATAATTTTTCCTGTTATTTCGTATGGGTGTGAAACTTGGTCGCTCACAATGGGGAGGAATGTAGGATGAGGGTGTTTGAGAAGAGGATGTTGAGGAGAATATTTTGGATGTAAGAGGAAAATGGAGAAAACTACATAATGAGGAACTTAATGAGCTGCACTCCTCACCCAATACTTTTTGGGTGATCAAATTGGGAAGAATGAGGTGGGTGGGTCATGTAGCATGTATGGAGGAGAGTAGAGACCACTTGGAAGACACAGGCATAAATGGGGGGATAATATTAAGATGAATCTTCAGGAAGTGGGATGTGAGGTCATGGACTGGATCGATCTGGCTCAGGATAGGGACAGGTGGCAGTCACTTGTGAATGCCATAATGAAGCTACGGGTCCTATAAAATAAGGGGAATTTCTTGACTAGCAGAGAACCGATTAGCTTCTCAAGAAGGACTCTGATCCATGGAGTAAGTAAGTAAGTAAGTAAGTAAGTAAGTAAGTAAGTAAGTAAGTAGGTAAGTAAGTAAGTGAGTGAGTGAGTGAGTGAGTGAGTAGGTAAGTAAGTAATTAAGTAAGTAAGTAAAGTAATGCAACATCTGGCTAAAAATGATGAAAATCTGCAGCTGAGATCTCCAACTTAAAGAAGTAATAAAATATATAAACATATATAACATTTGCAGCTTCTGGTGTAATAAGATATCAAGTTAAAATTGTGCATTAGGTACATGACTGTAGCTATGTGTTGAATATAATAAAACATAGTGTCTTCAGTAATTAAATTGAGGGCACTGTATGCAAGTTTGTGCAGAGATGAACTGGTATGTACGAGGTCTGTCCCAAAAGTAATGAGAATGATTAAAAAAATTTTTTATTCAACATACATGCAATTACAGTTTATTTTGTTCAAAATAGGCTCCTTGTGATCGAATACAGCGATTCCAGCTTTGCTGCCACTGGAAGTCTTCACTTGAGATGATGTTCAAAGCCCTTGTCGCAGCTGCCTGGACATTTTCAACTGTCCCAAAATGAGTCCTTTGGGTGGGTTTTGAGCTTGGGGAATAAAAATAAATCGCACGGAGCCAAGTCAGCGCTGTACGGTGGGTGGGGAAGTGGTATGATATTATTTTGAGCCAAAAATTCCTACACATCAGACAAATTCTTCGGGGCCAGTTTCGCACACATTTTTCTCATGTGCAGATCTTCCGTAATGTTTCGGTGGACATCCGTTTTTGGTAGTCCTACGTCCTCTGCAATTAACTGTACATTCAGACGTCGGTCCCTATCCAAAACAGCCTTCACACGAGCCACACTGTTCTCATTTCTTGAAGTTGAAGGACGCCCTGCGCACTGTTCGTCCTCATTGCTCTCCCTTCCGTTCTTGAACCCCTTGTGCCACCTGAAGACTTGGGATGAAGACAAAATAGCATCCCCATAAGCTGTCCTCAACAACTGCAAAGTTTTGGAACAAGATTTTCCGAGTTTCACACAGAACTTAATCGCGTAACGCTGCTCCAGACTCCTCTGCATTTTCGCCTGTGACAAGACACAAAAACTACTATGCATTTTGCTAATGTACCGACTGCTACAAGGGCGTGGACTCAACTGAGGAAGGTCAAACGTTATACCTGGGTTCCCCCTCCACCTACCTCGACCCCCACTTTCCTTTCCTGGCCCTTCTGCGCTGTGCAAAAAAATCATTCTCATTACTTTAGGGACAGACCACGTACTTGTTTGAAGCCTCGTATATGTGGCTGGATAGTAGCATTTTGGAATGTAGTTTACTTTATTTAAATAGTGTTCAAAGAGAACATAATTATATTATTCCTGTGATATTGTAAACACAACAGGGATGAATTATGACATGAAAGTAGAACACATTTAATAATTACAGTATTAACAATTATTAATATTAATAATGACATAAGTGCATAATGTGTAATCCATAAACTGCCTGTATGTTAATGTAAACAAATTCTATTATACAATAAAGAAGTGCTTATTGTCCAGATTACACAGTGGATGGCTAACATTCTGATCAGTTATTGATGGTGCAAATTTGGTAATATAAAAATTTCTCTAGTTGTGTTTCAGATTGTTTGTGGCATACAGAATGTATTTTACGTTCGTCATAATGTTTACATTATTTACCATTTGTGCTTCCTACAGATAACCAAAAGTGCAATGTTATTGTGCCATATAAGCCGGCAGGATCTGAATGTTACATCTACTAATAATGTCAGCAAGAGATACCTAGGCTCTGCAAGTGTGAGTAGGTTCTTCATATTCTTGAGTTGTTGGAAGTGGAAACTCATGTCTGTTGCAAGAACCATATCAATCACAAGAGTACGGAACTCTCGGAACTCTTCTCTGGAGAGGTTCTGAAGAATGTTGCACTCATCCTCTCTCATTACTCTGTGAACACAAAAACAAATGACTATGCTCTATCTGCCACTAATAAAATAACTTCACTATCTTAAATATCAGTACAGGATGGATGACATCATACACTATATACATGACTGGAATTTGGCAGACAATTCTGAGTTACTTCAAAATAAATGAAGTTCAAAGTTCTCTGTTACTTTGCAATTAATTTACTTCACAGCAGCAATACAACAGCAAGCACATGAATCAAATAATTACTTATAAAGTGGCTAAAGATTTAAATTTGTTTCTCAGTTTTTGGAGAATCAAGTAAAAGATTAGATTTTGAGCTGCAAAATTCTGTAATCTTTTTCACAAAATTACTAGCAAAGGAATTTGATGGTTGGTTACAGTTCATTCACTGCTTGTTTTTCTCAGCTGTGACTTTATTTTTCTCCTGAGCAGATAATTACAGTTTTTCTAGAAAATGGTTATAATGTTGGTCCTGGATTACACATAACCAAAGGAGTCTTATTCTTAATGATAAATGAAAAGAGCCCTGATCTTTAGTATGTAATGAATCTTATTCTTGTTGATAACTGACACAGCCCTGATCTTTGTCCGGTAATTGGTCTTATTCTTAATAATAACTGAAAATGCCTGTTTCTTTATGAGGTAGTGAGTCTTTTTCTTGATAACTGAAAGAACCTTGATCTTTATCAGATAATAAATCTTATTCTTAATGATAACTGAAAGTCCTGTGTATGAGGGGAAATCGGATAACTGGAACCCTCTGTGTCCAAGTGTGTGCTTTGTACCACTAAGCTACTCTGTTAAGATCCATTGAAGGATAATGTAGATTGCTCAAGAAATGCAGAAAGTAGACCAGTGGTAATGGTGAAAGAATTAATTAATTAATCTAAATTTTTATATAAAGTTTCCATTTGAACCTCACAGGGAACATGGTATTTCCATTAGGAAGGATAGTCACTCAGTGTTGTAGAGCAAGTAATTACTATGTACTGCAGTAATCATATGGAACATGTAAATAAACTGTGTGTGTACAATGTAGGGTTTTTAAATGCTAAACCAAGTGGAACATATGCTAATAGTTACCAATGGATTTTGAAGGCTTAAATATGTACATAAACGTATTCAGAAATTTTAGATTTTAATTATCTCTTATATTATCAAAATCAATGTGAACAATGGTGAAAAAATTATGAGTCAGTATCAGCTCCTGCACATTTTGTGTGATACTGGAATGGAGACAATTACATGATGAGTAATATCATAGGTTTTACTTTTAATCCAATACATTTCGGGTATTATGCAAAGGATGAAATGGATGTTTAAGATGTATGGGAAAAACGCGAGACAAAAAGGTAAAAGTATACGAAGTTGCCCTATAATAACCTGCCTTGAAGGCCAAGATGGGAGTAGAGGGAAAGCTCTACTCTTTAACCTCGATGCTAGATGGAAGTGAGTGGACAACGCCACGCCCCGGTCGTGCACTCTGAGAAAGGGAACCAGTAGCCATTGTACAGGAGGCTGGGTGGGCCCCACAGCCAGTCTGGACGGGTGCGGAATATCTCGCCCCCCACCGGGATTCGATCTCCGGACCGTCCAGCTAGTCGCTAAACCGACTACGCTATTCCAGGCCACAAAACACGTGATGTGTACATAATTCTGGTCCAAAAATATAAAGGAAAGAAACAACTTGGACGACAAACCATGAATGGGGGAAAATATTAATATGTACCTTACAAGTGTTACAGCTGAATGGTAGAATGTGTGAAATCTTTGGGAAATTTCTGGACCAGACATTAGAGAAAAGAGTGCACCGCGGAGTTAGGCTGTTCTGTTACATAAAGTGTTTCATTTACTCCTCAAATATGCTGGATTTATATTCCAACTACTGCCCAGGACAGAAGCGTTTAAATGTATAATACCCTGAAATGTGTTCACAATCGTGTCATGCACCAAGGCTGGAAAAATGCGAGAAATTAAAGGTCTGTATTGTGCACCGAGGCCGGCATTGAAGGGTTAATAAAATGCTTCATAAGCTGAGAAAAATCTGCCATTATCTGTCACATAACAAAACATTTTGCTGTTTTATCGATAACAGTTGCAGGAATAGAATTATTTCATTTCGACATACAAGAAAACTGTAAAAATATATAGTATCTTAAGAATACTGATAATTAAAATGACCAACTTCACCTGAAAGAGGCACTGATGTGATGGTTCTCCAAGACAGCTCTATCATTGTACAGGAGGGCTGTTTCAGTGCCTGACATGACATGGAAGTTGTTGGTTGTACCGGTATGCTCAAAATCGTGGATGATGGCTGCCACCAAAGTGGCAAAGATCTCCAAGTCTGTCAGCCAGTTCTTACAGTCAAAACAGACACATACATGCATCCACGTCAGAATAACATGTACAAACCAATACATATGCAGATTTAAGTGAAGTAATGACACAAATATCAGTCAGGAATGACATATTCTTTGAAAACTTAATGTATGTAGGCCTATATAGATATAGTTTAACAGTAATCACTGATAATGTGAATGATATCTTTTCGATTCATTGAAGATACCTAATATAATTCAAGTTGATTTTGTATTATAATAAGGCAGTCTTTCAAAATTAGCTAAGAATCTGTACCGTTATGAAAATAATTGTTGGATACAGCTTTGCTGTTCATTTAGAATGATCTATGCATTAAAAAAGAAAACCATGTAAAGGAAGGAAGAAAATGGCCATGAACAGAATAGGAAATCTAATGATTTTTATACTTCAGTCAACTGAAATGAATATTTTAATAGTGAATTATTTTTTATTTCGTCGATGTTCTGTTATGTCACGTTTTTAGGCAGTCACTGACTTCCTGCTTAATGCAATTTGAATTCTACATAATTAAGAAAAAATACACTCATGCCATCATAGTATATAATATTTGTTGCTTATATGTGGGACTGTGAAATATGGTACATATGCAGATTATGACTGTAAATAAAATATGTTTTTGAAAAAGTGTTTGTGAGTCAGTAATTACAAAATATATATACGCTGGATCAATTTTTGTTGGTTTAACAACCAGAAACTAAACACTGGCATACAAATAGTAAAGTCTTCAAAGAAACATAATAAGATCTACGAAGGATAGTCAATGAATAACGGAAATAGCCGTGTTACTTCTGAAGGAGGTTATTCTAGGCGATGTTGCTGGTAGCAGTGTTAGCCTCACTTTTGGCATGCCTGCTGAAAGCGTCCACATCAACGCATCATTCGCATTAAGCGGGAAAGGCTGTTCCCAACTTGGCGGCTCCTTTGGTGCAATGGACCCAAGGAGAACTGTGCACTGTTATCAGATTTTTGTGGTCAGCGGGGGTGAAGACTGCAGCAATTCATCGCAGAATGCTCCTTCATTATGGCGACAATTGTCTCGCCCAAAGAAGAGTGTACGAGTGGGTGGAGACTGGCAGAATAAGGGTAGAGGATGCACAGGGTCCATGTAGGCATCGGACAGCGTCTACCGACGGATATGCTGAAAGAGATGAAGAACTGATCCCAGCGAATAGATGAGTGAGAGTGGACGAAACTGCTGATAAACTGGCAGTCAGCACGGTTCTGTGCAGACAATTTTTCACAAGGACTTGCAATTCAGGAAATTTTGCTCGAGATGGGTGTTGAGAGATTTAACGTCTGAGCACAAGAAAAACCGAGTGGATTGTGCACCAGATTACTGGAATTTTATCAAAAGAAAGGAGAGGCGTTTTGGCATGCATGGTAATAGAAGATGAAAAGTTGGTTCACCATTTTGAACCTGAAAGTAAATGGCGAAGCAAGCACTGGAAGCACCTTTCTTCTCCACCTTCGAAAGCGTTCTAGACCCAATCATTGGCTGGAAAACTCATCCTTACTCTGTTCTGGGACATGATGGGGCCACTACTTGAACATTACCAGGCGAAAGGTGAAATAGTGAAGAGTGAACGCTACTGCGCTCTTTTAGCAGATGAACTGAAACGGGCTATCCGCTCGAAGCGAAAAGGACGATAGTCACAAACCGTAATTTTGAAGCACGACAATGTCCTTCAGCATATGGCTAACAAGACATTTGAGACCAACTAATATTTGAAATTTGAAAGCCTGGAACATCGTCGTTACAGTCTGCACTTCGTGCGTAGCGATTTCCATATGTCCGGACTTTTAAAAGATGCGTTTAGGGGGCTCATGTTTCGAATGACGAGGAAGTGACAAATGCCGTGCATTCGTGGTTGCGCACGCAAAACAGAAATAATTTTTTTAACCAGCGGAATCACAAAGTTATTTGAACGGTGGACCATGTGCATTGAAAAGTGGTGAGACTGTGTAGCAACAGGACACATTTTGTACTTTTACGTAACTTACTTCGTATTGTGGTTATTTACTGACTGACTTTCGTAATAAGAAGCATAATAACAGCAACAGCATTGTGTAAGCGATCTACGTTTGTAAATAACAACACTAACAATAATGTGACCCAATGTGGGTCAAATTGAATGATCATCTGAAAAGAGTCCAGGACGCAAAGATCCGAATGTGTTTCGATGTTACATTGTATGTAAACTTCCTACACTTTTGAAATTTATTTTTCAATCATATATAGGATGCTAATATTTATTACACAGCAATTATATCTCAACTCTTTCAGTTAGCTTGACATATTTTAAATGACAGTTACACTCCGATAGACAAGCCTACATAATATAATAATAGACAAACTTTGTAATTAACGTCGAGAACAAACTTCTTTAAAGAAACATAAGACAGAAAAAAACCTAGTAGATACAGCCTACTTGCATGTACCACTTTCTCTCTAGGGATGTGCTACGTTATATGACTTGTTATTCAGGGGACAAATAAAGATACTGTGAACCATCTTTTGTACCGGAAGGGTGTGGCTGAGCGAATACATTAATAGAACATTTGTGGGTTTAATCTCACTTTTAGAATATGGAGTACTTGTGTGTTATAGGATAGCCTGTTTCTGCACATATGAACTACCGCCCGACCCGTGATGAAGGGACATTATCAAAGTTTTGCGTACTGAAGTGTGGCATTAATGTGGTCTTTCAAAGGGTCAATTTCTCTTTACAAGAACTGTTGTGATAATTCCAAACATAACTTTGATGTTGTGGGATTGGCCGAAAGGTGATGGGGGCAGTGTATTACTTTTAGAATCGTGTGGCAAATCGTCAAATCAAAGAAAATGTGCTGATAATCGTGAAAATAAATTGTCCTTTGTTTAAAATGGCGTAAATTGGAGACGTGACAAGAGACAGTCGCCGATTCCAGTGGCCAAGCGGTCTAAGGTTTGGGCCTGCAGCTGGTCAATTGTGGGGATTGCAGGTTCGAATCCCGCCGGTGGCATGGATGTCTATCTGTTGTGTTTTTCGTGTGTTGTCAGGTAGAGGTCTTTGCGACGGTTCGATTACACGTCCAGAGGAGTTCCACCGAGTGTGATGTGTCTGTGTGTGTTCGAGGAACCTCATACAGGAGGCCTAAGCCCGCAAAGACTGTCCAGCCATGTAAAAAGTAAGAAAAAATAAATAAGATGCCGTGTCGTAAAACTGTACAAAGTAGAGAGGGTCATTTGTCTGAGAGAGTTCAATTACGCTTTGCTACAGCTGCACATTTTATATGATATTCTTCTTTTGAATTACTTTCAACTTTTTGTGTAAGCATCAACTTGGTATGTCGAATATCACAGCAATTTGTTGGAACAATTGTTTGAAATAGGTTGTATTGTCGGTTTTGCTACGTACACCTATTAATAAAATTGATGGCCAAAGTAAAATTGAAGTTCATGATTATTCCTTTATCAAACGAAAATGTAGTGCGGATGCATTTTTGCCACAACAGTGGAAAGTTGGCAGAATCTTCCGAGAAACCTACAATTGTTTCACAGTACAAGATTGGTTAATCAGAAGAATCTTATGTCTTGACGAATACTGGTTCTTAAGATGTAATGTATTCCCGCCTTTGAAGCGATTACAATAGGCTTCCAACATTTCGAAGTAAACAATAAATTTAATTTGGTGGACCGTGGAAGGGATGCAAACACTCCACCTGAGGAAAGGGTGTGGGGATCCACCAAATGGCGGAACAAGAAAACATCGTTGTACTGGTACTTGTCGTTTCGAATCGTACTTCTGCAGATTCACTTCGTAATGCTCTGTAAATGGTAAAGATGCTTTCTTCAAGGTTTTATAAGCACTAAATGAAAGCTGTCCAATATCTACATCTTCTTGGCAAACGCGGAAATGGAGACAAATTATAGAAGTTTAAGAGCGGTGTACGTACCGTCGGCCCATCAAACATCCAGTACCTAAACATATAATAGTGAATTGCAATAGTCATTCTCTTTCCTAAATTTTAAAATTCCTTCTGTATATTCACCATGAGGCCTGTTTGGCACAACATATAGTGGACGGTTTGGGCAACATCTGCTGCGTGGAGGTTGTTGTGGTAAGGATTTTTGTGCCGGCAATAACCTTCCTCCACCCTTGAAAGGAACATCTCCAGTGTCACCGGCGGAACCTGTCAATCAATAATACGAAGCTTTTACGAAGCTTGAAATTCCCTTCTGCATCATTAAGGTAAAGAAACACTGAATAAGTGCAAGATTTACATGGCTTAACCATTAGAAAGGCCTAGAAATGTTGAATGTATTCGATTCTAAAGCTATGGTTCTTGTAGAAGCGTTTTCGAGCGAAGACAAGTTCTCGCGGGTACGAGAGACCACGCCTGGAAGCGTCCCAACACGATCGTAGTGTACAAACCTGTACGAACATGAGAAGACTCTTATACTAGAGGTAAACTATTCGCGAGAACCGTGCGAGATCATTTGACGTCCAAATTCTTTTCCATTTACTCGCGAGAATCAAAGCGTTGCGTATGATACGATTCAACATTTTCTCCGCCATAAAGTAGCGTGGATGTTTACCAGGTGCCATTCGGTGACATTCACAACATATTTAATTTTTTATCTTATAACCGCTCAAACAGTTTCGAGTATTCACGTCCACAGCGTTGAAATACATTATTCACCAGGTATTCGCTACTGTTATTTTTCTCAAAATAACAAGTTTCAACGTAATATTTTTGTAAAATTTAATTTTAAGGCAGGATCCATAATTACACTGGAAGTAGGCTTACTGTTGTACTGTACGTAATAGCTCTAAGTAGCCCAAACTAAGCAACCGTCCACTCATAACCTCAAACTCGCATTTGGACGGAGAGGGAGAAACGCTCGGCTCGTGCGCGCATGCGTCATGTGAAGTCGAAGTACCGCGTAGCTAAGAAGCGACATGGCATAAAAGTAATCCAATATGTGTAACAATTTTTAGGCGCTGTTGAATTGATATGAAAAGCGACTATTAGATTCGTCATGTCTGTCTGTCCGCATGAAAAATTCTGCCCCAACTGGTCGGATTTTCATGACATTGATTTTTGAGTATTTTTTTTGAAAATATGCCAAGAGAATTCAAGTTTCATCAAAATGTGTCAAGAATAATGGGCACTTTACATGAAGACCAATATACATTTTGGATCATATCTCGCGCAGCTCTTCTTAGAAGGAGAAACGTTTCGAATATAAGTTGTAGAGAAAATCAAAACATATTTTAATTTCAATAAATTTTCTTCTCGAAAATTGTGTCGTTTATGACTTAATGTGGAAAAATACTGTAGACCCGGACAGGTCACAGACAAAAATAGCACGGCGCATGCCCTTTGCCTGCTCGATACCTTAGGCTACAAACACGTACTTAAAGTATGTAATACTTATTGCTTCTATACTGCAAGAGTCGTTGAATGAACAAGCCTCAATGTTACGTTATACATACAGCGCCTCTCTTGTCCATAATAAGAATATTTATTTTACGCTTCTTTATTTTTATTTAAATAAAATCAGGATTCTTTGAATTCTGGATGTTATTTGTTATCCAGTTCTCCAGTAGATCACAACATTTCGCAAACCGGAACTGCTTCTGTCTTCAGGTGAAAACGTGTGGAGGCATTTGGGCTGAGAGAAAGAACTAACTTCAGTTGCTGGTCCACTGAATAAGAACAGAGATTTTTAGGGGCTTTCGCAAAATTGCGAAAAGCGACTATCAGCTTTGTCATGTTCGTCTGTCCGTCTGTCCGCATGGAACAACTCGGCTCCCACTAGAAAGATTTGCATGAAATTTGGTATTTGAGTATTTTTCGAAAACATTTCGAGATAATTGAAGTTCTACTGTGATCGGACAAGAATGAAGTGAACTTTACCTGAAGACCAATATACGTTTTTGATCATATCTCGCTCATTTCTACTTAGAATGAGAAATGTGTCACACAAAATTTGTAGAGAAAATCAAAACATGTATTTTGTTTTCAGTAACGTTTCTCGAAAATCGGGCCGTTTGTGAGTTAATGTGGAAAAATATTGTAAAGCAGGGCAGGCCAAAGAATACAACATGATGCATGCGCATTGCATGATGGATATCTAAGGCTACAAACACACACTCGGAATATGTAATGTTTATTGATTTTACTGCAACAGTGGTTGCAAGAACGTGCCTCAGTGTTACGTTATACATGCATTGCTTCTTTTGTGTTGATCCCAGTTGAGGATGGAAACGGATTCACTTTCCGAAGCTCGGTGTTCTGTATGGAATCCTGGACAACGAGGTCCAGCAAGAAAGCAAGAAACAAACAATTGATTTTGTTAAGCAAGCTGAATATTAATATCCGCATGTTGTACACTATTTTTTGTATTAACTAACTAACTAACTGACTGACTGACTGACTGACTGATTAACTAACTATCAGAACTTCAGCTAGCAAGGAAATTCCACACACCGTAGAAACCCGAAGGTTTATTACTGTATTCACAAGAACCCGCCACCTATCCCTATCCAGAGCCAGATCAATCCATTCCATGGTCCTATTCTGCTTCTTGAAGATCGATCGTAATATTGTCCTCATATCTATGCCCTCGTGTTTCAGGTGTTCTTTTTCCCTCAAGTTTTCCCACCAAAAGCCCGTATGCACCTCTCCCAAGTCCTATACTTGCTATATACTCCTCCCATCTCATTCTTATTAATTTCACCACAATTAATATTTTGTCTGGAGTATAGTTCTTGAAGCTCATATTTGGGTTGTTTTTCATGCTTGTGCGATGCCCACAAAGAATGCTACACTAATATTATCACAGTACTAATGCACTGAGTAAGCAGCACATTTTCACTGTACTGTGTCTTTGTCTTTTTTACTAATTATTTCTATAAAGTAAACAAGACAGACAATGCACGTTTAACATAACATCAAGACGCGATCGTGCGACCATTGTTGCGGTGGACAAGCAATAATTAATACATATTCCGGGTTTGTGTTTGTAGCCCTGGGTTCCAGCATTCAACGCATGTGCGCCATATTGTCATCGGTGGCCTGTCCGACTGTACAGTATTTTTCAACCTTGTCTCATAAATGACACGATTTAAAAAAAAAAAGAATTATTGAGCATAAGATATATTTTGAATTTCTCTACAAATTTTATCTGAAACATTTTTCATTCTAAGAAGAAATGATCAAGGTACGATCATAAATGTATATTGGTCTTCATGTAAAGTACCGTTATTCTTGTCACATTTTAATGAAACGTGAATTTCCTAGACAGATTTTCGAAATATACTCAAATAGCAAATTTCATGAAAATCCTTTTTTTGTGAGACGAGATGTTCCATGTGGACGGACATACGAATAGACACACAGACAGACAGTTATGACGAAGCTAATAGTCGCTTTTCGAAGTAATAACAATAATAATATGTCTTAATTACGTCCATTCAAAAATTTAAACTTAACAACTAAAATTAAAAATAAGGACGTCTGTTGGGATATATGCATATTAGTTTTACAGCATGTTAAAGATGCCACAGCATAACAGCGTGAAAAACTATTAATTTTAAAGTTTTCGGTTACAGCTATAGTATAGCTTTTGTAGCAATGAAACTCTAATACTCGTAGGTAAATCTTAGATGAAAATAACAGATTTCTGAAGAACTTACCTTGAACTTGTGAATCATTCCATATCGGTTAAGGAGGTCATACCCAAGGTACTTGATTGGTTGACTAGAAGCTGCATCACTTAATGCAAACACGTCGAAAGACCATTCGTCCAATGTCTGAAAAAAAAAGTGCAACAGCTTAATAATTTCTACACGCTCAGGTATAGATTTATTAAATTGGTACCGCATGCATTTCAAATTTGATGTTGTGGCATTGGTTCTCAAGTTATTCCACAAAACGGAGAAAAGAGAGAATTCCCCAGCATGGCTAGTATATCGCCATCGTACCAATGAACTGAAGGAAACCGTATCATTTCGATATTAACAACAAGACAGAGAATTTTAAAGGAATTTTTTAAGTAGATAATTTCATCCTATGGCACTACAGTCTGTAGTCAAGCCTTGACCTCCCAAGGAAAATTATTACTTTGGGCTACATACAGTTTGTATTGTGCACATAATAAAAGGCTACGGAAGCGGAGCAATCCTTTACCATACCTCGCCAGCTGTAAGTGTAGGCGCGCGCATGCTCCTTTGTGTGTAAGTTGGGGGGGTAAAAGACTATGTTGGTAACTGTCGCCTCTTCTTTTAAATCTAACTAAGGCTGTGATAATAACAGCTACACTTCTTGTCGTTTGTGTAATAAGCGAGACAGACAAAGGAAGACTGAGGTGCGAATGTGCAGCTAGGTCATGCTGGACTACTGGAGCACTACACTCTGAAAACCGCACAGCACTGAAACATTTTATTGGTCGAAAACTTGTTTTCATATTGAGGTACCAGGACTTTGGTTTCTTGCGCTGTGTTTTGGGGTAACTGCTTCCTGACGTTTCGAAGAACAGTCTTCGTCTTCAGGTTTATGCCGATTCGTCGGGAAAGAATTACCCAACCACACGGCACAAAACTTGGAAGCTCATTTTCATCAGCAGTCACGTGCTGGAAATCTCAGTTCACTGAAGTCTAGATACACGCAACACCGATAGTACTTTCACTGATGAGTGACAATCAGATTCCGAAGAAGCTCGTGTTCCGTGGTTAATTAGTCACGTCGTGCTCACACCATCAATTTCACCATCATAAACATCAAGGATTGGACCCTTTGATCCGTTCCGTCTCCACAGTTACAGCTGCTGGCGCCATCGCTTCTTCGGTCTTCCAATTGTTCTCCTTCCTTGTGGTCTGTAGTGGTATGATTTCAAAGGAATTAGGTTTTGTGGCATCCTCTGCAAGTGTGAAAGCCAGTTACGTCTGTATTCATCTAACTTGTCTAGCATGCCTGTAACCCGTAGTTCGCGGCGTATGCAGTCATTTGTTTTGTGGGTCATAAAGGTTGTAGCCTGACAGAGGTCTCAGTAACTTCATTTCTGCCACTTCAATTCTTCGTCTTTGTAAAGCTTGTAGAGTCCAATTTTCTGATCATGAATCAGTCCTGTGCTTCCTCTGGAGATTCTGAGTTGGGTAGTGTGTCCTCAGGATGGATAACCAGTCCCTCGCTGAGTAAGTTTGGTGGTAGCTAACCTCAGGGCCACCAAACATGCCCGTTTTCTGTAGCGGTGTGCTCCCTTAGCCGAAGGTCTCGGTTTTGAGGCTCCGAGGACTCGCCTTCATCCTCTCCTCTCTGCTACAACTAAAGTTGCATTGCCCAGGGATCACGATCGAGGACGTGAGGAAGTCGGATCTGGAGCTACAAGTTTAACTTCTCTCCACGCAATTCACTTGTTTTTACTACAAACTAAGCACCAGTGACCGTTGAACCGAAATATTTATTGCTTATTAGGTGGAGTTCTTTCGCCATGTTTTTGTTTATTCTACAAGAAATTACATATACGTTATGGAGCGGTACATGTATATTACATGATATATTATCACGGGAAAATTCCGGATCCTGGATGCGAGGGCACTAGAGTATTACATTTTGCACACTTTTAATGTCGTTTAACTGATAACAAATGTAAAAAAGCTGGGTGATCCATAGTGGCATGACATTCACACAAAGTTTAAAGTAAATTTATTTTTTTGTTTAAACGTTTTTTGGGGGAAGAATGGAGGGGGGGGGGGGTGGTTATGTGTTGGTATGACGATACTGTATAAGTGTCTTTATTCAAATTTAATAACTGTCCAACAAGAGTTCCAACTCAACAACGAGAACGGATGGTAGTAGATCCGGTTAATCAATAGCAGAAGCTGTAATTACAACTGTACGAGCTCCTGATGATGGGTGTCAACACCCAAAACATGTAGAGCTGCCTGCAGAAATGTAATAAACTGAATAAGTCGCATCTTGTTGGAAAATTATTAAATTCGATTCACAATGCACGGACCCATGTATATAAAAAAAAGTATATAAAATATATTTACTCAGTTATGAAGACCCTACACTACAAAATGATAAGTATTAAATCGCTTAGTTACCGTCGTATAGACATAATTTTGTCTCAACAGACGATATTCCATACGAATCCACGTTCAGGTTCCTGTTGTGTATCAACACAGAATTTAACGAAGCCTCCATAATTGTATCGCCAAAGGGGTAAATGATGATGCTGGTCAGATACAGAGACATAGCTCTGAATCATGTACTGGGCTTTACTGCTTTGGGCGTTACATGTCATGGGACAGACATAAGGAGATATTTGTAACTTTCTTTACAATTTTCCTTTCCAAACTGCAGCCGAAGATAATGAAATATACTAGACTGTGGAGTGATTTAGTAGAAGGCAGCGAATGAGGTATGTATTCTAAGAAAATATTATTCCAAGACCAGGCCGGTGTCTAGCTGAATGTGTATTGAATTTGTTCCCTTCAATAAATTGAAATTAGGACTAAAAGGGTCTGTAGGTTGCCCATGCAGGAACCGTGACTGTAGTGTTCTGACAGGTGTGTTGTGCAGGAACCGTGACTGTAGTGTTCTGACAGGTGTTTTGTGCAGGAACCGTGACTGTAGTGTTCTGACAGGTGTGTTGTGCAGGAACCGTGACTGTAGTGTTCTGACAGGTGTGTTGTGCAGGAACCGTGACTGTAGTGTTCTGACAGGTGTGTTGTGCAGGCCTGCTAACAAATAAAACATCAAGTTCGTTTCAACGTGCCACCTGTGAAAGGATAACATTGAGTGTTGCCAGACGTCACACGAGTTCTACCCAACAAAGCAGAAACCTTCTGATTTTGTCTACTGTTTATTGACTCATAAAACACCGAACGGACGCAAAACACACCACAAGGTTTGAACCATAATAGGCATATTTACGGGCCGAACTCAGGAAAAAATTACGACCCAAAGACAGCTAGTACATCCCTTGAGAATGTAGTAAATTTTAACCAATTGGGAAAGACACTAACAGATCAAAGTTGCAAGTATGAAGGAGTTACAGTAGCAGACTAAGTTAGGGGAATGCCTACTACCGGCCTAGCGCATCTTGTGCCTTCCCATCTGCCATCTGGAAACAAAAAAATTAACAATACACAGAATTATAATTTTGACAAACTTAGGCTGAGGGTGTTCGAGAAAAAATGCTGAGAAAGACATGTGGGCCTAACAAGGAGGAGGTCATAGACTGGAGACAACTGCATGATTAGGAGCTTCATGATTTTTACTTCTCATCAAACATTTGTAAAAGGTAAAAGTAAATCAGTCCCGTTACAGGCCCGGAGGGGCCCAGAGGGGTCTAGGAAGTTAAGGTTCCCAGATTTCGTGACAACGGCACAGGATGGTGGTAGATTATCAGCCTTACGCACCGGCTGCCTTTACCCCCAGGAAATACTCCTGGTAATCATTTCTGTTATAGGCTGAGTCGACCCCAGGGCCATAGTGCGATCGGAAGGATTTTCTGCCAATGAAAAATCCACTGACACCAGATGGGATCGAACTAGCGACCTTCCGATTTGTAGCACAACACCTTAACCATTGTGCTACCGCGGATCAAACATTAGTAGAGTGATAAAATTATGGAGGATGAGTTTGGCAGGGCATGTGGCACGTATGGGGCGAAGAGAAATACGGAGAGGGTTTTAAAGGAAAGGAGCCACTTGAAAGACCTAGGAGTAGACAGAGGAAAATATCAAAATGGTTAGGATGGGGGGGGGATGTGGGTTGACTACATTCGTCTGGCCAAGAATATAGAAAAATGTCAAATACAATTTGGGTTCCATAAAATGCCAGGAATTTCTTGACTAGCTAAGAAAGTATTAACGTCCCAAGAAGCAGTCTGCTCCGTCGAGCCAGTTTGAGGGACCAATCGAACTGTATGTAATTATTACGTGTATTTTAAGAGTATGGACCCATAAATCTGTACACCACTTCAACAAAAATACAGAACCATGAAAAGGTGCAATTAATAAAAAATGAATTTTTCTATTATCAAGTTTTTTTTTCATTGCGATAGCATACTACAGTGCTTCCCAAACTGAGCTCCCGTCTAACACTGAAATTCCACAAGCTGCAACAGATTTATGAAGATCTTGTCTAAAATTTGTAAAAAATCAAGTTAACGGATAGAAGTTCCTCAGCCATACATTATTCACTTAGCCCCTTACATATAAGCAATCCGTCGGATAGGATCTGTAATGTACAGTGACATTTTTTCCCGCCAGTAAGTTAAATTTTTCCTACCTCGAATAAAGACATAAAAGCTGTTTTTGTTGTGTTCCATGCAGAGCAAAGAACGTCCAGATAATCGGCGAATTTAAAAAGTTTGGAAACAAATGACATAAGCAGTATAGATCTCCGAGAAAAATCAAATCTCCATGGTCACACAGAATGTGATCATTTCGAAAGCCCAGTCAGTACCTGAGTCAGTGGCTTTCAAAACTTTGCCAAGCAAATTGTTAAAGTATTCAGGGGACTGCAGAGCTCCCAGTAAATGAAGTTACACCTCCTCCCCACAGTAAAGAAAAGCCATTCGGCGCAACCAGAGAAATAATCACTGCTTCCTGAAAGGAAAAGGGTCTCGAATTATGAAATGCCTTCCCTGCGGCATACATACTCGTACAGTCCAGTTACCCTGTCTTGAAACTTGCGGGATGAAGATGTGGGGCAAGACGAAGGAAAAGAGAGATGCTAGTACTTGTCTGATGGCACGAGATGTCAGTGAAAAATACCACTGCCAAACACATCGGCCGATAGAAAATTGGGAGCAGGCAGTCACCCTACTGGAAGTGATAAATGGTTTTGCACAGATAGTAGTTGGTGAATCATATACCCTCGCCAGGCGAATATCCACCTCATCCTACCCACATACCTTAAATAACTTCCAAGTCACTAGTTAACAGGCCTCCACTGTAATGTATACCTCAAAGCCAGGATTACCCGATGGAGTAGACCAGTCTGTTGATATGTCAGTGCTTACTTTGAGGACCTTGACGACATCTGGTGGGAACTGCATGAGAGCCGTGTTGGACACTCTCCGGTAGATCCGGTCCACGAAGATGCCGGCTCTGATGGCGTGTGCAACGGAACGGAACTTGGGTTTCTCGTCTGACTTCCGCCGCGTGGTGGCCATTTGCCGGGTGAAGGTGGATGCGAGCCATTCTCGCACTTCGGGTGGCACAGCGTCGGGCTGCACCTCTGACAGTTCGTCGTCTTCGTCCGCTAGGCGTCTGCACAGGAGAGCGCTTCAGTTAAAAGCATCCCAAAACACTTCGTGATATGAGTAAGCTGCCCATGTCTTCCCGCGCCTTGCGACTCTACGAATTATTTTGATTAGTAATCAGAGACAGGCACCCTCTGATTACAGCCGTAAAGAACGACACGATAGATTTCTCAAAGACGAAGGTCTTAAGAGACTAGTTGTACTGTGTAGTAAATTTTACATTCTGTTTGTAGTTCGAGGTAGTTCTAATCGGACTGTCGGACCGAACTATTTACTGGGAGAAACAATTCGCTTGCTTATTGGAAAAGGAAGTTCCTTGTTACATGACAAGTGCAAACTGTGTAGGCTATCTGATAACATCTGAAACAGTCTTCCACATACCAAAGAAAAAGTAGTATACTTCACTGAAAAATTACTTATATTTTGAAAATATTGCTTTTACTACTTGATTGTTTATCAAAAATTTGCCTACACTAATAACATTCGCAATTTTTATTTCACAGAACCGGCATTTCATATATACAGCAGGCAAAATTTAAATGGAACGAGACCTACTTCGGTTTATGTTACTGCATCTCGGAAACCAGACGATTTACTTGTGATGCCTAAACGTAATATAATATTAAATACTGTACGTCAGCACAGTCACTTTATTACTCAAGGTAATTATAAGGCTACATGTTTCGACTACAGATTAGTCATCTTCAGGACTATTTTGTCAATTGTGTCACAAGATGCTACGCACACTTTGGGATCCTAATGGGATCCCAAAATGTATGTTCAGGCTCCAACACTGCCAAAAATAATTTCGAATTATAGTCGCATTTTTCTCAAGCGTGAGATCGCAGACGCGGAAAAGCACATGCACAAGACCCATTGTTGATTTGTTTTCAGATAGCACCTATTCACACTGTATGTGTAAAAACTACACACAACACTGTACAGTACTACTTGTGAATCTACTATGTAGCATGCTTTGCTTTGTTATCTAGAAATTCAACGCATTATAATGTATCAACTCAACTGAATTAGTTATACACAATTTAAACTATTCTTTCTACTTGGGGCTCTATACATATCGTTAGAATGCGAAACTACTTACAAAGAAATGCGCTGTAGCACATTAGAACTGGAAGAAGATGATACCAAGGGAACTAGTGTTCCTTGTAGATTGCGGGAATATGTGACAGACGTTTCGGAATTGCAGGAAACTGTTATGAAGGTTTACATTTTGACAGGCGAATTTAAGCTGCAGACAAGCCAAATGTAACTAGGAAGCATTATATCTACAAAGAAAACACGTCCTATTTCAACAAAAAGGTTATTTCTAAAGAGCTACTCTTAAGAAGCAAATGTTGCCTGAGAAAACAAAAATCCCTGTTTCCTCGACAACAAAATTCCAGTTTTGAGTGAAATGTAGCGGTCATGTTTTCGCAATGCGGATTTCAGCAGTGACATTAATGAGTAGCGAAGAGGGGGAATAGTTGGCACAATTTTCATATTTTAATATTTCAAATTTTTTTCTGTACTTGTTAAGTTGAATGTAACAGCACGTGGGGGAAGCAACACTCTTGTGCTACAACCTGATCTACGCAAATTTGACACTATTTATAAGGAAATGGAGGGAAATGCTTTTTCCTTAACCTCTGCAAGTATGCCAATCTGCCCCGCAGAAAGAGTAATTTGGAATAAGGTAAAATACGAGGAAAAGAGAAAGATGAGAGCTTTCAAGGTGAAAAACAAACAGACAACAATTAATGTAATGTTTTATAAAATTAAACATTTCAGATATGTTTTGTACACAACAGCAGGGTGTTATTTTTGTAATAAATAAACAAAAAACAAACAAAAATTTGGAACAAATTCAACACATTTACTTAAATTGAAAAAGTAGGTCAAAAGGAAATGTAACTCAATATAACACTGACCTACCACAGGCAATATACTTTTTAATTCAACATAAAGGATTCCAGTTTCATCAGAGTGGCAGTGTTAAGCAAACACTGTTGGAACTGCCTTCATTGCATTCTTCATGTGACCACAACTTGCAATTCACACTGCGAAAGGCTATCTTGTTGGCAGTAACTACTGAACTACTTATGTCAAGAAATAATGAACCAGTTTTGGCATTAAAGATTAGGAATGGAGGAAGTAACTAAATTCTCCGTATTCAGAATAGGGAAGCAACACCACAACCAATCACAAGAACCCTCTAAAGATGGGGGAAGTTTAAGACAATCCAACCGCTGTCTTTAAAAGTTTTCCTGCTTTGAGTTTTGATAGGTTTTTCAGTGTAGCAGAATAAACTCTTTAAGATAAATAATTCTTGCTTAATGAACCTATTCCTGTTTCATTAAAATTTTAACAGCTGGACGATAAAGTGTTTTAACCTTAGCTAAAAGTAGCAAAGCGAATTCAGTGACTCAACAGCGTACTTGAAAACGAGACCTTCACAGACACGTTGCTGATTTTAAAACTTCTTGCTCTTAATCGATCAATTGTTAATAAACTCAAGGAAGGTGTTAATTGTACAGCACTCACACTGTATCATTTAGACTTTTCTTTAGTAACATTCTCTCGTCTACGGATTGATAACCTTTGGCAGACAGATTTTGTGGAAAAACGTGTGAAAACAAACGTTCTGTATCCTATTTTTGCTTTCAAAGGACCACTGCTGGTTCTTCGAAGCCTCAGGCTACACATGTTTACAGCAGGAAGGCGGGGTCGTTATCGTATAAATATAACAGCTTTCAACGGTCTTACGTGAATTCACGGAAACATAACAAAACGGAAGTTGTTAGTGAGACTACTGACCCGGTTGTGCAAACGTTACATAGCGCAAATGAATACATTATGCCAGGGGTTCACAAATTTTCCAAAAATCTAGGAAATATCTCAAAATTCTGGGCGCCAGATGGATAACATTTAGAAAGTTCCAATCTGAGAACCTGAAAATATTAGGCGCCGTCGTAAAAAATTTATTCGCCCAGGCGACCTGGCGACTGGGATTTCTGCATCCCCGTATCACGCTTACAGCAATACGTAAAATGTTTTGAAATAAAGTAAAACGGTTTTCATTTTTCGTGTTCCGACAGCGGCAAGTAAGAAGCCCGATGTCGCATTAGATGTTACGCAGTATAGCCTTAAAGATGTGAACCGAAGTTTCAGAGAAACTTGCTACCGGCCTCATCACCTCCCGTCTAGTGTATACAAATAGGCTTCTAAATAAATACAATACGTCAGTCGATAACACAACACTTTATTTATATACAAAAATAGTATATTTTGTCAGGGCGACATGTTTCGACCTTATAAGGTCATCCTCAGGTCCTCCAAGAAGACAGCTACAAGAGTTGTTTATGTTTCATTGCGTTGTGAGATCCCACAATGCAATAAAACATAAACAGCTCTTGGAGCTGTCTTCTTGGAGGGCCTGAGGATGACCTTATAAGGTGGAAACATGTCGCCCTGACAAAATTTATTATTTTTGTACATAAATAAAGTGTTGTGTTATCGACTGACGTATTGTATTTATATGTTATAACACTTCGGGATTAAAAACATCAAACAAATAGGCTTCTACCAGAACACAGCGATCTTTGTAAGAGTAGAAACTTATTTTAAGAGAATAGACTGATATTTGACAAAATGCATTTTGCAATGGAAGACAAATGCATACAGTGCACTGCAAGAAATCCGAAAGAGCACAGTAACTAATCTGTAACGCATTCTTACTTGTACAAACCCGTAGGCACACCAGCGAGCACGTACTAATAAAAATGATCTATTTTCACAGAGTTGGGGAAAATTTATTTTCTCAAACAAAAGATCGTTGTGCCACAAAAAGTTTCACGGAAAGGGGAACGGGGTAAATTCGTACCAAATAAATTAAATTTCACACTTCAGGAAATCAGACGGCATGATTGAGAGATGTCCAGCTTTTCTTGTTTGACCAAGATCAAAGCGTGATGTTTCATATAGCACATAAGCAAAGATATATGTTCAGAGTGCACCGTGTGAAATGCTATTATATGCATGAGTACATCATTAAATATTCTCTTTGCCAAAATAAATGGCCTGTTGTTATAAGAAAATCGTGTAGATTATATTCGAATGATAAGATTTATTGAGATCGTATTGTTTTTTTTTATATTGAGCAGATACTTAAATAAAGTAATACAAAGAAGTGTGACTTCACATTTCGCAAAAAGGGATATGTATTAACTGAACCACAAAATATTTTATTAGCACGTGAATAAATTTTATTTCCTTAGTGCACAAATCGATAAGGCGTAGAATCCCATAAGATTTGCACCTTCAACAACATCGCTGTGAGAAAGTCAACCCTCGTGTATTATATCGTAGCATTCCCTTGTCCGGTAGCAGAGGGCACGAGTCCGTTCTCCTCAAATAAACACGCACTATTGAAAAGGCGTGTATTGTTTCCAAGCAGCCTTTGTGATCTGAATGTGGCAGGACTCTGGAGACTAAATTTTACAGAATTTGAAGCAAACTAGTTCCAAAATTTACAGTCTAGCCAGGTATAAACGGAATACAAAGGAGGAGCTTAAGGATTAAAACCTGGTGTCACTGCTGAAAACCGCCATGTACTAGAAAAATCCACAATATATTAAAAAATACATCATTGGTTATACTGGGGTCAAATGGAGCGGTGTAATGCAACTTACCTATAGCAAGCAATGGGCACATGAAGGGATCAGAAAGACGAAGAAATGTTTTATTTTATTGAAGAAAATGCCTAACTGACAATACAGTGTAGAAACAAGAAAGAAACACCAGGAAGTCACAGTCAATCTGTTGAGTGTTTGCTTCGGCAGACACGCAACTGATGGTCTCGTGAAAGAGTTGCTTACGCAGCACACACTTCCACGTTGAGGTAAACGTTCTTTAGTGTCCATGTTTATAAAGGCGTCTTTCGGAGATTTCGTGCAAGGAAACGACCCTAAAGTGGCACCACCCGTTTTAATAACGTTCTGTGTATAATCTGGGTGACGTTGATTGTTTGAACTTAACATTTAAGTTCCTGTGTGGGAATAACTTCACAAAAGACCTTTAAATTGTTGGCAAATTCTTTGATGTTGAATTTATGCCCTCGGATAAATGAAAAAAATCTGTGACTTTAAGCATCCTTTAATACAAATGAACACAAAATAAATTTACTGGAGCTGAGCCAAAAAGAAAAATTTACACGCATTTCAACAACAAACAAGGACGTAGAATATTACGTACAGAAAAACTTTTCCATTACTTCTCCCTCGGTGAGGGTCACACCGATTTGTCATTTTAAGTCTCATTTAACGATGCTGTCAGCTATTATGAATGCACGTGTACAAAAAGAATGTCGATGGTACGCGAATGACATATGAATAAAGCGCAATTGCGGAATGATTTGGACAGGCAACATTCCACTACTCGTACAAGAATCTGTCCTATTACCACTTTCTCTACCACATTACTACAAGGTTTGCCCTGGAATTGAACCCGGGTGTGCGGGGTAAGAAGGCGCTTAAATTATTCGGAGGGCAAATCTGGAAATACTACTACTACTACTACTACTACTACTACTACTACTAATAAATTTTATGTAACGAATTTGAAGATCTATGTAATTTCTACTTCCTAACGCACAACTGAACAAAAAACAGTTGCCGTCCCATCATCAGGCTCAGAAAAGAAACACGCATTTTCCTTCTGACGGCGAAAATACATTTCTGCAAGTAAATGAAACTTCGATGGAAGGAGAAATGTGACAGTCATTCTCAGCTTCGAGAACTTTTAATGTCATTTGATGGCACTGCATTTGTGGTCAGCCAAACGACCATCCGAAGCCACATTTAAGGAGGGAACTTTGGGAGTAATCATATCGTTATTTATCAAGCGAAACCTACGGTAGCAACACGGACAACTGCGGGACAACTAAATACTAATACGACTTTAAGAAGCTGGCCGCTATCATGGATAGTCCACTTGTCCAGCATCTAAAAGCGAGACAGCTGTAGGCAGATGAAAATTGTGGTCTCAAATTTTAATAATTATTTCTCAAAATACTATTTGGTTTGATAAAATAACAAAGAACTATAAGAACTAACACAACACTCAAATGCTATACAACATTCTGCTATATGCTGCGGTTAATTGGAAACATCATCGGGCACTTATTTTACGAAAGTTCAAAAACATAAATACATTTTGCAACATTAAATTTCTTCGTTAGTGAGAGCTCACTAATATATGATTATTTATTAAAATAATAATGGGCCGGGTAGCTCAGTAGGTATAGCGACTGACTACGGGCTGGACGGTCCGGGATCTAATCCCGGTTGGGACGAGATTTGCTGCCCATCCAGATCGGCCCTGGGGCCCACCCAGCCTCCTGTACAATGGGTACCGGGTCTTTCCTGGGATTAGAGGCGGCCGGGGCGTGGGGCTGACCCCCACCCCATCTAGGGTGTCGAGGTCCTAGAAAGAGTAGAGCTATACCTCTACTCACCCTAAGGGCCTTCGTCGCCTATAAAAAGGGCGAAAACCTACGTATTAAAATAATAAATATATGTCATTTTCGTAGCCTGAAATAAATTCCAGTTTTTGTTGTGTGTAAGTTCTCTTCATGTCTGTATTACGATCCCAACGAATACGCAGAATTGGGTAAAAATAATACTCCATGTTCCGTTTCGTTTACGTGTTTTGTTTTCCAGCCACTGCTCGTATTTTATGAAAGTTAGTTTATAAGATATGCCTCTTCTTAAGAGCAGTGACTTGTTTTACGATGTTGACTTATTTGGTTGTTCTGTGTTTATTTCATTCCTATGTGCTTTCTGTAAAACTGTCGATTTACGCTCACCGTTGCGTTTGTATGATGTAAGGTTTGTCATTATTTATAATTACATTAAAGTTATCCTATAACAGGCCACGAAGGCCCAAAGAGGGAGTAAAGGTATAACTGTACTCTTTCTTTAACCTCGGCGCTAGATGCACGTGGGTGGTCAAAGCCAGGCCCCGGCTGCTTTACCCCCGTAAAAAACCCGGTTTCCATTGTATAGGAGGCTGGGCTGGCTCCAGGGCCGGCCTGTAGGGGTGTGGAAAAGCTCGTCCCCATCGGGATTCGTTCCCTGGACCGTCCAGCCCGCAGCAAGTCGCTATGTCGGCTGAGCTATCCCGACCCATATAGTTATGTTAATACTGTAAAATAGTTTCCCTTACTTGTTGGCGCCTTATTTCTGTTTATCCAACTACAACAGTTTAGTTACAGTCGGTTTGAGTCTCCTTTCTTTAGAAATCCTCGTAAAACCCCTTTCACGATCATCCTGTTAAACACGTAAGCAACCTGAATATTATGTGTTAGAGGCGAACTGCTCGAGTCGCCTTGTTCCACCCTCTGTTATACGTATGTACAAAAGAGGTTGTGTGTATTCGTTGTCGCTGTAGGTGTCAACAATCGACAGCATTTACAACACACTAACATTTTTATTACACAACAACTGAGCTGTGACGTAATGAGTGTGGAGCCCTAATGGATTAACGCTGATAGGGGGAAACCGGAGTATTCAGAGAAAAATTTTTCCCACTAACATTTTGTCCGCCACAAATCGCACATTGAATTCTTCGAGTATCACCTGTAGCTAGTATGAAGTCACATATGTGAATAAGTTATAAACTATTTTAAATCTCTCCAGCTGTTTACACACTCTTTGGCATCGGACTATTAACAGCTCAGTGACAATTCTATATACTATGAATATTAAGAAACAGTGAATTGGACCCACTCAATGTTTTTATGTTTTCTGCAAGACTGAAACCCTAACGACCGATAATTGCTCTACATATAATTTATTGGTTGGTCTTTATAACTGTAACGAACTGTGTCCTCTGTGAGATTGAAATTTTTTTTTTCTTGTGGCGCTGCGGCCCAACGCGGGCCATGGCCTCCTCATTCTTGAGATTTCTAGATCACACAAAACGACGCACCACATTCGGTAGGGCTCCTCTGGACGAGTGATCAGCTCGTCGCAGAGACCTCTACATGACATCACACAACACTCATAACAGAAAAACTTCCATGCCCCCGATGGGATTCAAACCCAAGATCTCAGCAGGCGAGCGGCCGCAGACCTAAGCCGTAGACCGCGCGGCGACTGGGACCGGCGAGATTGAAATTTAATTTATGCAAAACAGTTAGGCAGTTAAATACAAATAGCATATGTAATTAACACGTAATGTTAATTAGTGTTGACGTCAAATTATATTCATTGAATCGAACTGTGTACAGGTACAACAATAAAATTATCCCTGTGTTAGGTTTCTGTGGAACGTAAAGGTAACGAAATTGTAGTATTTGCAACTACCGACGCAAAAAGTCTGCGCTAAGCCACTAATCTACAAAGCGTATAAGCCATGTTCATATTTTTTTTGACGTTTTGCTGATCGTGCATCTCAGTATATTTATCTCAGTAATTAACCAACTTGATGCACAAAATTTTTGTTTTACAATAATTGTATTTCATGCCTCTACATGTTTCGAGTACATGTGCTCGAAACACGTAGAGGCATAAAATACAATTATTGTAAAACAAAAATTTTGTGCATCAAGTTGGTTAATTACTGAGATAATCATGTTCATATGTTTCAAATTAAACGGTCGTAAATATTAGACATGGTAGCAAAGTCAACAAATGAACGTAAGTGTCTGAAAGTATATTATAAACATAGTGAGCCTCCAACTTGTTTCGGTCACTCAAGAGGCCGTCCTCAGGGAGATGCGTTACAAAGGATGGCTGCACCGAGATATTACAGAAGTTTGTGTACCAGTGCAAGGACGTAAAGTACCAATACATGTTTTGTAGTACATATAACAGTTTAAAATACAGATAGAAAATCTGTGATTATAGTGTGTAATGAACGATTATGTACATAACATGCAGTATGTCACCATCCTGAAAGTAAACAAATAATGTGGTTACGAGGTTATCGATAATACATCAGTATAAACAAATTATATAGTGTGCATTTGTTGGCTTTGTCACCATATTTAATTGTTCAAAGTAGGGTTATACATTGTTTAAAAATGCTCGTTAATATTGTTAGCATACAAGCTGTTGACTCGATTTGCCAGCTTCAACATAATGTTTGCGATTTTTCCGCTGTTTTTATGTAGGTTTACAGGATTTGAAGTATTCAAGACAGGCAAAGTACGAATCCGCGATATCGAGGTACGTTCGCGTAACCATTTTTGCTTTAGAAAAGCATTAAATATCAAGTGTTATAAGTTTATCGGTATTAGGTATTATTGCCTTAGTTATGCGGCACGTCAGTGGCATCTTTTCTGCACAGTATTTTAATGTCATCACAGGTCTGTCTGGATCTATCATGTTTTTCTACATTATCTCATAAACGTAAAGATTTCCGAAAAAAATTATTAAACATAAAAGAAGTTTTAATTTTTTACATCTTTTCTCCGAATTATTTCTCATTCTGCGAAGACTTCAAGGAGATATTATCATAAATTCACACCGGTCTGCATGTAAAGTAAAGCTTTTCTTGTCAGATTTCAATAACTTGAATTTTGTCGACAGATTTTCGAAAAATCTTCAAATACCACGTTTCTTCAATGTCCATCCAGTGGAAGCAGAGTTGTTCTATGCGGATAGATAGATACGCGAACGGACAGACAGAAATGACGTAGCTAATAGTCACTTTTCGCAGTTTTGCGAACGCACCTACAAGCCGCCAAAAAAGCTTTTTTTCCTTATGAGTGAAATCGTACAAAGTTTCGACTGGAAGCAGACTGCACGCAAATATAGAGCTATTGCGGACAGGAAAAGGAACTTACGAGAAGCGAAGATACCTTAACAATGACTCGTAACATATGACAGAACGACAGAATTGTGTCACCAATCGAGAGCATTTGCAACACACTAACATTTTTATTACGCAGCAACTGAACTGTGACGTAATGACTATGTTCAAATTTTGTCTAATCCATCATCAGTGGCAAAGCCAGCTTTAGACACGTGTCGAAATATCTGTCAAGTACCGTCACGTGTTATAGGTACTGTAAACACTTTGCAAAAAACACACGAACACATCAAAGAACCTTACAAGCAGAAATGTGTTTCGTTGCAGATGAACAGTAGCATGGCATAACAACTGAACAATCATTGATTACTTTTAAGTAAGCTTATAATGGAGTGCTTTGAATGTATAAATGAAGACATAAAGTTTAAAATATTCAAGTACGTTTTGTAAACTATGGCGTAGGGAGATAATGTACTTTGAAACAGTATTTTATTCCAGAGGAGCCGTACCGAATTTGGTGAGTCTGAGAGTGATAGTATCGCCTCGGTAAGGAGAGACCATGACTTGAAGACGGGCCGAAAAACCACAGGAAAAAGAATTGTGTCTTCGATAAACAAGTTATGTGGCCATTAGAACAGCATCTCTGGAGCAGGGAATAAAAATTCCTACACATTTAGTGACATGCATGAATGCATGAGAATATCCTTCTTCCCAATGGCAATGCGTAACTCTTTGGATACTTCTGTAAGTACGTGCAATCAGTGAAATTCAGCAAGTCTACGAGGCTCCATACTCGCACTGATATCATTCACTAGTTCGTGATATGTCCATCTTCTCAAATTGTGTCTTGGGTTAAATTAGTTTAATATGTACGTCTTTGGGAGGACATGGCTGAATTCAGGAAAAGCTATGTTAACAGTTTCTATTAAAGTGACTGTGAAGAAAAGTAACTTTATGCACTCCATGTGTTTCAGCAACACAAATCCTATCAATTTCTGTCGTACAGGACCTGAAGCAAACCTCGTATATTCCGTCTGGCAGGCTAAGAACGTGACGCTTTTAGAGACAAAGCGCCCTTGCGCGCCGGCTGTAAATACACAAATGACATCGCTACGGATAATCTGGCTAAATTACAACATATGTAGAATAAGGCGCGATCAGATGTCACCACGACATACAGACAGTTACTCTGAGTGTAATGTACGTATAGTCCGAAGGAACCTCACATTAAGGTTGCACCACCGCAATGTCATTCTACCATAACCATATTGGTCCTTAACTGAACAAAACGCTTTTGTTGGAAGAGTTCTTGTTGCAAATTTAATAAACAATTATACATAAAAAAGGAAACTAACTAAACGTGGACACTTTTTGTGCTACAAACATTCGATTATACGCCTAATCTGGACTCATTCTAAGATATTCGTAATTCAATTATTACACCAACCACTGCACAAATATAAAATTTATAAAATTTACACATTAAAACATTAAAAACGCTCCGACATGTTTCGGTCCTAAGACCATCCTCGGGGAGCTATATCTTCCTTGCTAAATTCACGCTAGAAATAGTCACATATTAATTTCGTTGTACCAATTGGGTATTGTGGCAGCATGCTTTAGCAAGGAAGATATAGCTCCCTGAGGATGGTCTTAGGACCGAAACATGTCGGAGCGTTTTTAAAGTTTTAATGTGTAAATGTTATAAATTTTATATTTGTGCAGTGTTTGGTGTAATAATTGAGTGACTCGACAACATGCACGGCGTAACAATGAAAATATAAATAAAAATATTCTTAATTTTTTGCTAGTAACCTTAAATAAGGAATTTGCCGGTAAATTTAAAATTTAATTTACACACTGACGGTAACAGAAAATGTCACGATATAACATGCCATGAAGGTGCAGTGAGTAAGTAGAAGAATAGCTCCAAACTTCCAAAAGCTTCTCGCGAGAAGGGATGGGAGGGCAAGACCTCGCCTACTTCACTTAAGGAATAAGTAAATAAATAAATAACTAAATAATAAACAGGAACCATAAGAATAATTCACAAAACACATTGATCGAACTACTAACGTGTTACACACCTGGAAATGTTTCGATCTACCATGAATCATCTTAAGGAAGATGTATTTTAAAAATTATTTGCGATTAAGAATGAAAAATACAAGTATGCCAATTAAAAATTAAATTCTTAGCCTCAAAAAATAAGTGATACAGTATAGAAAGATTGTATTTTATAGGATTATATAATTGTTAATATATCAAAACTGCGTAATTTGGATACAAGTCTCCTTCGAATAAGCTGGCATGCCTGTTCAATCTTAATTTTTCTAAAATTCACAGAATGTTACTTGATATCGTTACGTGGTGTCTTGCGATACGAAAATATGTAGAGCTGTGACTCAAAATGATTTTGCGACGTAAGTTGAACAACTGTGTCGCGAGCATTTACAGTAGATCCTGTTGGGATGAGAATGTTCTTCTACTGATTAGTTGATGGTGTGTAGGCGTGTAGGGTTAACATGGGTTTCGTTCTTCCTCTGTGCAAAAAATAGAGATATTTACTGTATAGTAGACTAACTTTAAAAGCTACATGATATA
>Ga0136643_10001138_pt1 | contig 31701 bp, 31 predicted proteins | sample TergutLab28metaG_FD_96883 | JGI IMG/M metagenome (GOLD analysis project Ga0136643, IMG submission 96883) | Labiotermes labralis P1 segment gut microbial communities from Petit-Saut dam, French Guiana - Lab288 P1 (version 3) (version 3) | ecosystem: Host-associated > Arthropoda: Insects >...
ATCGTTTGTGCTATAATATATTTACAGTGCTGAATTACATATACGTGTACACGAGGGGATGTGGTTACCTTGAAGTTAGAAACGGAAAGCGATGACGAAATATCTTTGGCAAGACAAGTAAGGTACGCAAGGAAACTGTATTAATGGTTTTCTTAAAAAATATTTATGATTATAAGGAGGAACTTCCGTATGAAGAAATTAATTAGATTAACCGCTGCTTGTTTGGCGATGGTTATGGTTTTTATGGTGTTGCCCGCTGTTGCTTTGGCAGATGGAGTTGAGAGTGCGTCGTCTTTGCGTGAATTTGCTGAAGATGAATTTCTCAATAAGATTTTTAGCATTGAAGAAATTGTAATTGATGGTGAAATAGTAGGCTTATCATTGAAGCGTGCTTCTGGCGACCTTATGAAGCAACACGTTTTTAATATGTTTCGTCACTTGGAAGAGTATGGAGAGCTTGATACTTTCGCTAGTCCGAGGAGTTTCATAAGAAGCTACTATCATACATTTAGGAACACTTCATTAGCTATAACTCTTAGAAATCCGACTACAGAAGAATTGGCTTTTCATTCTCTTACAATGCTTATTGCGAATGGAATTACCATAAGTGAACAGCACGGACCACATTGGCATTTTGGCAGAGTATATCCAATTGAGGTTCTAATGTCAGGTTCGACTAGTCAGATGACGCTTACACCTGTTTATGGAGGATGGATAGATGTTTTTGATATGATAGTGATGAGGTAGCATTATCTAAATTAAAACAGTCGCCTATGGAGTTTCGTGGCAACATCGAAGAAATGGATTTAGCAGAGTTAGCGGAGGCAACCTAATATTGGAAGCAGAAGGAACTTGGTCGGCTTTTATAGCAGTAGAAGGGTTTCCGGTAGACTTAGTATTCGATGAAACTTGGAGCAGAACTGTACAATGGAGACAGGGGTAAAATTATTAAAAGTAGCGAGGTGGAGTTTTGCGAAAATTTCTTCTAAAAAGACATTGGGCAAAGAATAAAAATGAAGCAGGTATTATTGCCATTTGCATTTTAACATTGTTATTGGCTATTTTGGCTTGTATCGTTCTTTCGATTATATTTTCTACAACAGATGAAACTTCGCATAATTACATACGTTATTTCGGTTTTCCTGACACTTTCTTTATATGGTATACAAAGAAAGAGGGTGTTATGGTATCGGGACCTACTCATATTTTTACACGGTTTTACTTAGATTTGCTTCAATTTGCAGTCAATGTCTTTGTTCTGTGGTTGCCTTTAATAGGAATTGGAATGTTCGTTGGAATGTTCTCTAAGAAAATATAATCAGTTTCAAAATGACTGCAACGGAGTAATTGATATTAACAAAACACAACCCTAAACCATCTCTAGCGGTTTGGGGTTGATTGTTTTTAGGGTGGTTACCTTGAAGTTAGAAACGGAAAGCGATGACGAAATATCTTTTTGGCAAGGCAAGCAAGACAGCAAGGTATGCTTTGAATAAACCGCACAGGGAAGGGTGTTATGTAGATTAAAATTTTTTGGTCATCTATAATATTTGGATTTGCGCTTGCTCTATTTTTCTATTTTGTTTTGTACATTGCGGTCATAACAAGGGCGAATGACACAAGCACATTGATAATAACCATTGGTATAGGCTTATTCTTTATTATTGCAACGGGTTTTTGCGCAATAATACATTTATTGGTTGATGTTAAAAGGAAACTTCTTGACATAAGTCGAGAGAAGGCTACGAGCAAAAAAGAAGTCTAATAACTACAAAAACACAACTCCCCTTACGATTTGCCAAGGGGAGTTGTGTTATGTTTATTGATGAGATTTTGGATTGAGCTAGGTCTATTACACTGCTTTTTTTGCAGTTTCTACTAAGGCGGTGAAGGCTGGTGCGTCGTGGATTGCCATTTCGGAAAGCATTTTGCGGTTGATGTTTATACCTGCTACCTTTAGCCCATTTATTAAACGGCTGTAGGACATACCGTTTGTGCGGGCGGCGGCGTTGATGCGGGTTATCCATAGGCGGCGCATATCACGCTTTAGTTGTTTGCGGCCAATGTAGGCGTGCGACATTGCACGCATTACTGCTGCTTTTGCGGTTCTATATTGTTTGCTACGGGCACCGTAGTAGCCTTTTGCAAGTTTTAGTACCTTTTTATGTCTTTTTTTGGCATTTAAGCCACCTTTTATTCTTGCCATTGTGATTCTCCTTCTATGTCAGTTTTCGTCTGTTTTCCATTATTATCCTATAGATAAGGCAATGCTTTTTTGTAATTTTTTTCTTTTGTTTTTTCAATAAGAGTAGATTTGCGCAAATTACGTTTACGCTTTGGTGATTTTTTTTCTAAGATATGGCTTTTGTTTGCTTTCATACGCTTTAATTTGCCAGTGCCTGTTGCTTTAAAGCGTTTGGCGGCGGCACGGTGTGTTTTCATTTTAACCATTGTTTGTATTCTCCTTTTTCTTTTCGTCTTTACGTGGAACTAAAAACATAGACATACGTTTGCCTTCCATTTTTGCGCCACGGTCTAGGATGGCGTATTCTTCTACTTGTTTATAGAAGTCATCCAAAATTTTGACGGCGACGGAAGAACGACCAAGCTCGCGTCCATGCATACGCACAGTTATTTTGACCTTGTTGCCATCTTTTAAAAATTCGATAGCACGTTTTACACGCACTTGCACGTCGTGGTTGTCGATGTTTGGTGAAAGCCAAAGCTCTTTTGTTTCCACATTTTTTTGCTTTTTGCGGTTTTCACGCTCTTTTTTTGCTTGTTCGTACTTGAATTTTGAAAAATCCATAATTTTGCAAACGGGGGGCTTTGCATTTGGTGAAATCTTTACCAAATCTAAATTCTTGTCATCCGCCATTTTTTGAGCATCACGTGATGAAACAACACCTATCATTTCGCCGCTGACACCTATAAGGCGCACTTCTTTGTCCCTTATTTGCTCATTGATATAAAACTCCGCTATATCTAGCACCTCCAGCTCTTGCCCATAAAAAAACGGGCGCATAAACGCCCGCAGAATTTCAAAAAGAAATTTGAAAATCTTTTAACCTAAGCGTCATAAACACTAGGTGAGAAGCAGGCTTCTTCTTCATACTGCAACAGCATAACACATATTTTTGATATTGTCAAGCGTTAATTTAAAATATTTTCTAAAGCCTGACGTGATTGGGTTTGGATTAGCCAAATTAAATCTTCGGGGGTGTAATTGCCATTTACATTAATGCGGTATAGGTTGTGCAAGGTGAAAGGCTCTAAGCGGCGTATGGTGCTTACGGCTTCGCCTGTCAGCAGGGTGGTGGAATAGCCGCTTTGGCGCAGAGCCTGTTCTGTGGTAGGATTGCTCCAGCCAAAGGGATAGGCGAAAATGCGTGGTGTTTCCATAAAAAGGTTGAAATAATATTGGTTGAAGGTCTGCATATCTGCGGCAAAAGCGGCGGCAAATTCTGTATCGGTTTCGTTTGGTAATTGGGTTGCGCCTAGTCTGCCTTCGGTTATGCCTGGCGCACCGTGCATATCGTATGTGTGATTGCCTATTGTTATAAGCCCTGAAGAGACCATTGTTTCGGCTTGTTCCCAAGTGAAATGGGGGGTTGATGGCTGTCCTGCATAGGTGTATGCGCCACGGCGTGAGCCTATGATGTTTATTGTGGCGGGCAGACCTAGTTCTTGCAGTATGGGGAAGGCGAGAGTATAATTGCAAAGATAGCCGTCGTCAAAGGTGATGACGAAGGGGTTTTGAGGTAGCTCTTGCTCGCCTATTACAAAATTTTCTAAATCGGTGAAAGACACGGCGTTAAAACCTGCATTTGTCATAGCGGTTAAAAAGCTATGCAATTGGTCGGCGGTTACGTCCATATATGGGTCGATTATTTCGTCCTCCATAACGCGGTGGAACATTAAAATGGGTATAGGGATGGGTTCGCCGATGACAAATTGCGGGGGATTTTCACGGGAAGCATTCATTGCAATAAGGATGGTTGCAACGACTGCAATACCTAAAATACCTGTAAAAATTGCTTTTCTTTTGTTTTTGTCCATAGATTTTCACTTCCCTAAAATTTGAGATTGCTTTTCTAATTCATCTATACGTTTGCGCAGTTCTTTTATTTCAAGGTTTAGCGATGCTTCGTGGCTTATATCCCTTGCTCTTTCGCCGACGACCGTGCTGTCTGGTGGCACACATTTTACAACAACGCTGTTTGCTCCGATTTTGGAGTTTTCGCCGATGGTTATTGGTCCTAGAATGGATGCGGATGCACCAATCATAACATTATTTTTGATACAAGGGTGGCGTTTGCCTGTATCTTTACCTGTGCCGCCTAGAGTTACGCCTTGGTAAATGACGACACGTTCGCCTATTTCGCAGGTTTCACCTATAACGACACCGCTACCGTGGTCTATGAAAACTGTTTTTGAAAGTGTAGCACCAGGGTGTATTTCTATACCCGTCCAAAAGCGTGTGATTTGCGATAATATGCGGGAAAGCAGAAAAAGCCGCCATTTGTACATACGATGTGCCAAACGGTGGATGGTAACTGCCCATAAGCCTTGGTATAAGAAAACCTCAATATTGCGGCGGATTGCGGGGTCTTGTTCGCGTATAAATTTAATTAGCTCCTTCATAACATCGACAAATACCTTTCGCCCGTATCGGGTATGATGGCGACTATTGTTTTACCTGCATTTTCAGGACGGTTTGCTAATTGCAATGCCGCATATGCCGAAGCACCCGATGAAATTCCGCACAAAAGCCCATCAAGCCTTGCTAATTCACGGCTTGTGGTCATTGCATCTTCATTTGAAACGCAGATTATCTCGTTATAGATATTTGTGTCAAGTATAGCAGGAATAAAACCAGGACCTATGCCTTGGATTTTGTGCGGGGCGGGGCTTCCACCTGACAAAACAGGGCTTGCGGCGGGTTCTACCACGGCTATATGTATATTGGGATTTTTTTCACGTAAAAATTTGCCTGCACCTGTTATTGTACCGCCTGTGCCTGCACCTGCTACAAAAATATCAATTTTACCGCCCGTTGCCGCCCAAATTTCGGGTCCTGTTGTGCTATAATGCATAGCGGGGTTTGCGGGATTATCAAACTGCCCTGCCAAAAAGCCGCCTTTTGTCTGCGCCGCAAGCTCCTTTGCTCTTGCGACGGCACCATTCATTCCAAGCTGACCTGGCGTAAGCACTATCTCCGCACCAAACAAAGCGAGCAATTGACGACGTTCAATGCTCATCGTTTCTGGCATTGTAAGGATACAGCGATAGCCACGTGCGGCGGCAATTGCCGCAAGCCCAATGCCTGTGTTGCCGCTGGTTGGCTCTATAATAACAGCCTCATCGCCAAGCAAGCCTTTTTCTTCTGCGTCGGCAATTAATGCTAGTGCAAGGCGGTCTTTAACGCTACCAGCGGGGTTTTTGCTTTCTAGCTTGCCTAGTATTTGCGCCTGTGCGCTGTGTGCCGCCATAAAGCCCGACAAAGCAAGCAAGGGAGTATGCCCTATCATTTCCGTAATATTATCATATAATTTATCCATAAATTAATCCTAGCATTAAACTATGATTTTGTCAAGGGGAAAATTTCATTGCCCCAACATTTTTTTTTAGACAAAAAACAAAGATTTTGGAAAATAATGATTGACAAAAAAATTTTTTTGTGTTATAGTGTAATCACTTAAGTTGTACGTATGCTTGCGCACGCAGATAAAATGTGTTTTTCCTGCTACGGCAGAAAGGAAGGTAATTTATTATGTTAAAAAAACGTTTAACTGCTTTGGTGCTTGTTGTTATCTTTGTTTTATCGGGAATGATTATCTATGGTCAAAGCAGTGAAGAAAATTTGCAAATGTCTCCTAGCCAAGCAAGGCTGTATGATGGTTTGACATTTGAAGAGTTTTCGCAGACAAGTCATTACAGAGATACGATAATGCATTTTACAGAGTTTTATGGTTGGAGCAGAGAGTTTTCCGAGAATTATATTAGAACATTGTCCTATATAGACAATCTTTCTGCAACATTTGCCGATGGGCGTGGCGAGTGGAATTTTCCTGATTATATCGACGATATGTACATAAATGACGATGGGATATTGGTTATACAGCTTTCTCAATCATCTATGGAAACTACTTTGTCGATGAACCAATCTAGGTCTATGCTTTCTCGATACGTTGACCTTGGACATATTATTTTTGAAACTGTTGAGTTTTCTCGTGCGGAGCTTGATAAAATAATAGAGCTTTTAGCGAATTGGGTAAGGTATAATGACCCACACGGGGAATTTATCACAGGTTTCGGGACGGCTGTGATGCTTAACAGGGTTGAAGTTGATTTATATGAAGCTACCCCAGAAAGTATTGATTATTTTAGGCGCAATATTATTGACAGCCCTATGGTAATATTTAATCAGCCACGTGTAATAAGAGGTCTTAATATTGAAACAACGGAACTCTTTGTTAGTATTTTGCAAGCAGAAGGTATGTGGGATTTATGGCTTGACACTTCAAATAATTTTACGCCTGAGGCTATTATGCATTTGCGTGAAATTTTTGCAAATGCTTTAGCGGAAGAAAGTGGCTATGTCATCAATACGGATGAAATGGTAGAGGGTGGTGATAGTCAATCTTTTTTATACCCATCATCATATCCGTGGTTGCAATATCCGCCGTTATCGTCGGATTATGGAGCAGAAACCTTAAACGACAGAACGGTAAGAGCCGGCGAAAGGATGTATAATAATCAAGGAAGATTTGTCGGTTCTGCAGGTTTTAGGGTTAGACATATGACTACAGGTCGTGAAGGTTTTGTAACTGCCGCACATAATTTTCCTAATGGTCAATTTACTCCACAGCAAATTTTGGACGGTTCTGGCAGAGTATTTTGGGGTGTAACAACATTACCGCCTCTTTGGCAACATAATGCTGACCTTGATGCGGTTTTTGTACATACCCAATCAACTGTTAATGTTACAAATACATTGTTGAATGGACAGATACTTAGTACAGTTTGGTCTGCGCCGACTGTAGGTATGCGGGTGGCTTTTCAAGGTGGTCAAACAGCAGTAATAAGCCCATCAACTCTTGGTCGTGAGGGTGTAATTTCGCATATAAACCACCAACACGTTAGCAATACTGCGCCTGTTACAGTGCTTAATACAATCCGCACAAATCTAGTGGTTTGGCCAGGAGATAGCGGTAGCCCAATGTATCAAATTGCTGATGGCGTGAATAGGACAATGGGTATTACGATAGGAAATTACAGAAACGCAGATGGAATATTTATGCCAGCCAATAGAATAATACAAGGCCTACAACTTAGCCGCTATTAAATATTGACTACGATTATTTTCAAAAGACCCCCCAATTGGGGGGTCTTTTGTGTTATTGCGCAAAATCATATAATTTCTGTTTTTTGAAAGCGGTGAAGGTTTGCGTTTCTATGGCATTGCGGATTTGTTGCATTAGGTTGTTGTAGAAATGTAGGTTGTGTATTACGCAAAGCCGTAAGGCTAGTAGCTCGCCTGCTTTTATTAGGTGGCGTATGTAGGCTCTGCTGTGGTGCTTGCAGGTGTGGCAGGTACAGGTTTTGTCAATTGGGTTGTCGTCTGTTATATATTTTGCGTTGTGTAGGTTTAGCTTGCCTTGGGATGTGTAGACGTGTCCGTGGCGACCGTTACGGGCAGGCAGGACGCAATCGAAAAAATCTACGCCGCGGGCGACGGCTTCAAGGATATTTTCTGGTGTACCAACGCCCATTAGGTAGGTTGGCTTGTTGCGAGGCAAATGCGGTACGGTGGCATCTAGCACGGCATACATTTGGTCGTGGCTTTCGCCCACGGCAAGTCCGCCAAGGGCGTAGCCTTTCAAATCCATATCGGCAATGGTTTTGGCGTGCTCTATGCGGATGTCGTGGTAAATGCCGCCTTGGTTTATGCCAAATAGGATTTGCGAAGGGCGACCAAAGGTTGCCTCTGCGGCGGTGTTTAGGCGGGATAATTCGTCGGAAGAACGGGTCAACCAGCGTGTGGTGCGGCCTACGGATTGTTGGATGTAGGATTTTTCTACACCGCTTGGCGGACATTCATCAAAAGCCATTGCTATTGTGGATTGTAGGTTGCTTTGTATTTGCATAGATTCCTCGGGACCCATAAAGATTTTGCGTCCGTCTATATGAGATGAAAAATATACGCCTTCTTCTTTAATTTTGCGCATTTTGGCAAGCGAAAAGACTTGGAAGCCGCCGCTGTCGGTTAATAGTGGCTTGTCCCATCCCATAAATTTTCTTACACCGCCTAATTTATTGATAATTTCATCATTGGGGCGAAGGTGTAGGTGGTATGTGTTTGCCAAAGCTACCTCACAGCCTGTAGCTTGCAAATCTATGGCATCAAGCCCGCCTTTTATGGCGGCGGCAGTAGCTACGTTCATAAAAACAGGGGTTTGGATTATGCCGTGGTGGGTGTGAAATTCGGCACGTTTTGCAAGTCCTTCAGTTGCTAATATTTTATACATTTACTATCCTCCAAAAATTTATCTTGTTTATTGTAACACAATTTGGTATAATGTGCAATGAGGAAGCAAAATCAAGTTGAACATCTGCTCAACCTTTGTCGCAAAATGCGGCGAAGCATCACAATTTGCGCCTCGATTTTACAGTGTTAAACTAGACTTTGCAGGGGTGTTACTATGGACAAAAAATATAAAATTTTGCACGTAATATCAGATACTAACATTGGCGGCGCGGGGCGGGTTTTGCTTGTTTTTTTGGCGAATTTTAACCGTGAGCTTTTTGATGTGTCGGTGGTTTTGCCTAAAGGGTCGCTTTTGTTGCCCGAAATTCAAAAATTAGGCATACGTACAATAGAGTTTGACGGCATTGCGGATAAATCGCTTGCACTTGGTGCAATTAAGGGCTTAAAAAATCTCTATAAGGAAGAAAACCCTGACATTATTCACAGCCACGCTTCGCTATCAGCTAGAATTGCCGCAAAAATGGCAAAAATTAAAGTGGTGCATACGCGTCACAGTGTTTACACATCGCAAAGCACCAGTATGCAACAGTCTTATAAGAAAAAGTTTCCATATAGACATATTGCCGGCGCATTAAACAATTATCTTTCGGACATTATCATTGCCGCAAGCCCTGCTGCAAAAATTAGTTTGATGGAAACAGGCACAAAACAACGTAAAACAGTGATTATATACAATGCCATTGATGGTCTGACAGCGATAAGCGAGCAGGATAAGCGGGCTTATAGGCACAAATACGGCATAGCTGATGATGATTTTGTATGTTGTATGATTGCCCGTATCGAGAAAGTGAAGGGGCATAGCTATGTGCTGAAAGCGGCGCAAATGGTGCAATGGGAAGACCCTAAAGTGAAATTTTTGCTGGTTGGGACAGGCTCGGAAGAAGCGGCAATGAAAAAATTGGCACAAGTAATGGAGCTGAATAATGTTATTTTTACAGGCTTTGTACCTGATGTTTCAGAAATATTGAACATAAGCCACGTGCAGATAAATGCGTCTTTTTCGGAGGCGACAAGCCTTGCACTTTTAGAAGGGTTAAGTCTTGGTATGCCTGCAATTGCGACGGATGTTGGCGGCAATCCCTTTGTTATCAATGATGGCGTAAATGGCGTTTTGTTCGAGTCTAAGGATTATGCCGCATTATATAAGGCGATAATGGATTTAAAGGGTAATACGGCAGAATATGAACATCTGTCAAAACGAGCAAAAGAGATTTTTAACGAAAGATTTACAGCAAGTGTACACACGCAAAAGGTTGAAGATGTGTATAGAAAGCTGTTGGGAGTAGGGCAGGAAGCGGCAGGTAATACAACAGAGTGATTTGGGGTGATTTGTTGATAGAACATAGTTTTTTCATAGGACTAGCTGTGCGGATTTGGTTGCGGTTGACGCATTATTTTAAACACAGCGTAGTAGGCGGATTTTTTGTGTCTGTTTCACGTTTCTTTGGTAATGGCTGGCGTAATAGTTGTATACACAATTGGCTGGTTAGTAAATCTGTTTTTGAAAAAGGATTTGAAGTTGGAATGACAGGAAGGTTTTTTATGTCGTTTTCATCTTTTTTGTGGTTTAAAAAAACAACTGCAACTGCTGTGGAGAAAAGTCGTATAATAAGTACAATTGCGGCATTTTGTAATAGCATCATCCATATTTCATTGCGGTCTTTTGGCGTGATGTTTGTTTGGGCTGGCGGTGTTGCGGTTTTGTTTAGTTTTGCGGTGAATGGTGAGTTTTCGCTAATTTTTGCGGCAATTTTGGTATTTGGTGTTACGTTGATGCTTTTAAACCGTTCGTTTGCGCAATTATGCAATGGCAGTTTGCTTTTGAAAAAAGCGGCAGGCTTTTTCTTTATTGACCCGCAAATGCTTGAGGATAAGGAAGTTAAGCGATATACGGATGTTTTTGTGGTGCTTGGCATCGTCTTTGGGGCAATAGGTTTTTTTGGCGGCATTATTGGATTTGTTGTAGCTTTGGGCGGCGTTTTTGGTGGTTTGCTTGTTTTGCACCGTGTTGAAGTTGGAATATTTACGGCGTCATTTTTTGCTCCAATATTACCTACAATGTTGATTATAGGCTTGGCGGGGCTTACTATTGTTTCATTTGGATTAAAATGGATATTTAGCGGCAAGACCACCGTCAAGTTTAGTTATATTGACCTCTTTGTGGTGATTTTTGCCGCAGTCGTGGCGTTTGGACTTGTTGTCACCTACAATTTTAGTAGTTCGTTGCCTGTTGCGGCGGTTTATCTGCTTTTTATCACATTCTATTTTGTTGTTAAAAATACGATTAACACACGTGAAAAACTGCTTGCGGCGGTTGCCACTATCGCAACGTCGGGGTTATTGGTGGCATTATTCGGTATTTATCAGCGCATTACGGGCAATTTCGGTATGACTGCATCGTGGATTGATTCAGGGATGTTTGGAACGGTGGATAGAATTTATTCTACATTAGAAAATCCAAATGTGCTTGGCGGATACCTAATTTTTATTGTAATAATCAGCTTCGCAATGCTTTATTATTACAAAGATACCTTTCATAAATTGGTTGCGCTAGGCATTTTTGGCATTGCTGGACTATGCATTATCTTCACACATTCACGTGGTGCTTGGCTTGGACTTTTGGTAGCCGTTGCCGTGTTTGCGCTTGTACGTGAGCGGCGGTTGATATGGCTTGGTATAATAGGTCTTATATTTGCACCTTTTGTTCTGCCGCCCGAGATTTTGGAAAGATTTTTGTCGATTGGCGATATGGCAGATACATCGACAAGCTATCGTGTGTCGATATGGATGGGAAGCGTTGATTTGTTAAGGGTTTTTTGGCCATCGGGTATCGGACAAGGCGTGGAAAATTTCAATTTTATATACAATCTTTTTGCACTGTCGGCGGCTTTTACGCAACACACACATATGCTGTATTTACAAATAATGGTATATTGGGGCATTGTGGGCATTGGGCTGTTTATATTGATAATGACAGGCTTCTTTAAAGGATTAATGCAAGCCGTGGCAAATGCCGATAATTCAATAAAAACCATTGCCGCCGCATTAATCGCCGCAATGGTGGGGTATATGGTTAAAGGCTTTACAGATAATGTTTGGTATAATTTTAGGATATTTGCATTTTTTTGGATAATAATTGCATTAGGTGCGGCTTTGGCGAGCATAGCAAAAGAAAAGAGGAGTGTGTAAAATGGCTGAGAAGAAAGCAAAATTTAACTTTATAGATGCTTTAGTGGTGATTGCTATAATCGTTGCAATTGCTTTTGCGTCGTGGTATTTCTTATTGAGGGGTGAGAGTACCGAACAGCGTGAAATCCTGTTTACAGTGGAAATTAGGGAGCAATTTGCAGGGCAACACGAAAATTTTACAATAGGTGCTGACGTAGTCGAATCTGTGTTAAACTTTCCATTAGGTATTGTTGATAGTGTGCGGGTTGTTCCATCGCAATTGCTTGTTTTTGACTATGAAAATATGCAGCATAATCTAGCAGAAATCCCCGAAAGATATGATATTTATGTTACTGTACGTGGTATGGCGGCTGTTAATGATTCGCATATTATGGTCGAAGATTTGCAGTTGCGTGTTGGCAGACAGATGTTTTTGCGTGGACGTGGCTTTGCAGGATATGGCTTTATGACGGAACTTTCGGTGATAGGAGATTAGGTGATATATATGGATAAAAATGGAAAACTATTTGGAAAGATTAGTATAATAGATTTGCTTGTGATAATAATTATTTTGGCAGTTGCGGCGGCGGCGGTCTATCGCTTTGCATCACCAAATGCGGCGATTAGCAGAGGCGAGCAAACTATCACATTTACTGTTTATGTAGAGAGTGTACGTGACTTTACATTGACCAACCATCAGACGGGTTTACGGATTTACGAGCATATTAGCAATCAATTTTTAGGGTATTTGGTAGATGTTGAATATGCGCCAGCTACTTTAGAGGTAGAGCTATTAAATGGTGAAATAGGGCGTTTTGAAGCACCTGAGCGTATATCGCTTTTACTGACTATCGAAAGTCAGGGCAGGGTAACGGATAACGCAATTTTTGCGGAAGGTACTTACGAGCTTACGGCAGGTAGTTGGATAAATATTGCTAATCGTTATGTGCAAGTTTTTGGCAGAATTGTTGAAATTTCGTATTAAAATCGTGCTTGCCTAGTTTAGGCAATCGTGATATAATTTAACTATTAACACGAGAGGAGTGTTTTTATGATATTTACATTTACTGGAAAAAATTTAGCAGTATCGCAGGATATGAAAGACCACGCCGAGAAAAAAATCGGTCGGCTTTCTAGGCTTTTTCCTGCTAATACCGAGGTTAGCGTTACTTTTTCGGTGGTTAAACAAGAGAACAAGGTCGAGGTTAGCGTACCATTTAACAAACGCATATTGCGTGCAGAGGTTATATCGACAGACATGGATTCTGCAATCGACAAGGCTGTAGACATTTTGGATAAACAACGTGCGAAATACAAGCACCGTGTTCGTGATAAATCCCGTCGCGACCATTCTTTTGTAAACGAATTTGCAATGATTAGCCTTGTTGACGAGGACGATTTGTCTCACGAGCAAGATTTTGAACAAGGCGATATTATCGAAATCGAGCGTATGAAGCAATTTCCGCTAAAGCCAATGGATCCCGAAGAAGCTGTAATTGAAATGGAAATGCTTGGACATAATTTTTTTGTTTTCCGTCATAGCGGTACCTTTGAAACTAATGTAGTTTATAAGCGCAGAAATGGGGCGTATGGTTTAATTTGTCCGACCGACCCTGCGGATTGCGAGTAAAAAATGATGCAAAGACTGATTATAGCTACCAAAAACGAATGTAAGATTAATGAAATAAAACGATTTTTTGAAGAGGTCGCCATCAATGGTGAGCGACCTCTTTTTAACATTTTATCGCTTGGTGATGTTGGTGTAGATTTGGATTTAGAAGCCGTCGAAGATGGCGCAACTTTTGAAGAAAATGCAACAAAAAAAGCAATTGCTGTATGGAAGGCATTGGATGATGAAAATTGCATTGTATTGGCGGACGATAGCGGGTTAGAGATTGATGCATTAGGTGGAGAACCAGGTGTAGATTCTGCAAATTTTATGGGGCGAGAAACGCCATATCAATTGCGCTTTGATAAAATTTTAGATGATATGCGCAATGTGCCATACGACAAACGCAATGCAAGATTTGTTTGCGTTATGGCGGTTGTCATAAAAAGTGAAGTTAGCACCTTTAAAGCAACTATTGAAGGTAAAATTGTAGATAAACCTACAGGATGCAGTGGTTTTGGATACGACCCCATCTTCTGCGTGCCAGAATTTAATTGTACATCTGCAGAGCTCAGTTTAACACAAAAAAACAAAATAAGCCATCGGGGAAAAGCCCTACAAATGGTGGTGGAGCATTTAAAATGAGATTTTTTGTATTTTCTGACAGCCACGGCGACAGTCGTTTAATGCGTAAAATTGCGGGCAACGCCGATAAAATTGACGGCATAATATTTTTAGGCGATTATTTGCGTGACATAGAGCATCTGCAAAAAGATTTTTCTAAACTTGCGTTCCACATTGTACCCGGTAATTGTGATTTTCTTTCGCCTAAACCTTTAGAGAAGCTAGTTGAAATTGGCGGGGAAAAAATCCTAATAACACACGGGCATAAATACGGCGTAAAAGCAGGGTACGAGCGCATTTTAACTGCTGCCTTGCAAATGGGCGCAAATGCCGCTTTTTTCGGACATAGCCATATACCGATTAAAAGCGAAAAAAACGGCGTAATCCTGCTAAACCCAGGTTCTATAACAGAACCACGTGGTAATGCGATACGCAGAAGTTACGCCATTATTGATATTGACGATGGCAAAATTACACCGCAGATTATCGAGGTTTAAATATCGGTATCATTTTCCGCTTGCGCTTGTAATAATGCAGAATTTATTGCATCTAGTAGTATGCGGCTGGTGTGTAATACCTCAACAGGTGCATCAAGCATTGTTGATTGTGAGTGTATCACACGCTCTGAAATCTGCTCCATTGTCGGGTTTATTAATGGATAAAACACCTCTACAATTTCCTCTAGCTCTGAAATTGCTATGCCTAATATAGATTCTTCATCCACAGTTACCGATACGGTTATCGGGCGATTGTGCAAAACTATATACGACGTATATGTACCTGGCACAAAGTTGCCAAATGTCATTGCGCCACCGTCATTTTCGGGTCGGCTGGGCATAATAAACCATATCAACGCTACCAATAGCGCGATGCCTATGATTATAAAAATCCCTGTGCGGATTATATCTTTCATTCGTAACACCACAAATCTTGATTTGACCATATCTTTCTTTGTCCTCCCATTTTCTCAAGATGTTTTCTACATTTTATTATAGCATATTCAAAAATATACACGCTATTTTAGTACAACGAGGTGATTTTTTGCGCCTGCAATTTATTCTAGGCAAACCCGGTAGCGGTAAAACAACATTGTGTCATAGACAAATTGCCGAAGCACAAGCAACAAACGGCGAAAACAGTCTAATTTTAATTGTTCCTGAACAATTTTCTTTTCAAAGCGAAAAGGCTTTAATTAAGACTTGCGGCGGGGCTATTAGTCGTGCGCCAGTGCTGTCTTTTGGGCGTTTATCATATTTTGTGCTGGGCAAAACGGGCGGCATTGGAAAGACAATTCTCGAAGATATTGGTAAGAATATGATATTGCGTAAAATTGTATCTAAATATGGAAAAGATTTTGAATATTTTAAATCAGGACAAGAAACAGCAGGGTTTTTAGAATCCCTTTCTACGGCCATTACCGAATTTTATCATTACAATATCACACCGGAAGATTTAAAAATAAACTACGAAAAAAGCTCATTAGGATTGAAATTGAACGATTTGCGTTTAATATATTCGGAATATAAGAAGTTTTTAGAGCAGGAATTTATTTCGAGCGATGAAATTTTAGACATTTTGGCTGAAAAAATACCTGCGGCTGATTTTTTAAGTAATGCCGAAATTTGGATTGATGGCTTTAAATCCTTTACACCGCAGGAAAAAAAGGTGTTGACGGCACTATTAAAAACGGTGAAAAGCGTGAAAATTGCGCTACCTGCGCCACGTGCAAGCTTTAAAGATATTACACCATACGATGTACACTTTGAGGTAGCCGATACCATCGAGCGTATCACAACATTAGCAATAGAAGCAGAAGCCACGGTGCTTGCGTCAATTGTACTAAATGATACTCATAGACATAAAGAAGCCGAAGATTTGGCGTTTTTATGCGATAATTATCTAGGATATTCGTTGTACAAGACTTATAGCGGCATTGCAGAAAACATAAACATATCTGCTTGTGAAAATATTTTTGACGAGATTGAAAATACGGCGAAAATCATTGCGATGCTAACACGTGATAGGGGTTATAAATACAGCGAAATAGGTATGATTGCGGCAGATTTATCGGTTTATTCACGATATGTTCCTGCACTTTTTGCCCGACACGGTATCCCAGTTTTTATTGATAACAAACGCAGTATTTTAAGCCATCCTGCGGCAGAGATGATTTTGGCAGCTTGTCAAATAATATCGTCAAATTGGTCGTACGAAGCGGTCTTTAGGCTTTTGCGCCTACCAATGTTTGAAAGTCAAAAAGATTTTGATTTGCTTGAAAATTATGTATTAGCAAAAAATGTTAAGTGGCAGAAAACTTGGGAACAAGAATTTGACGGCAACGATAACGAAGTGATAAACATTGCACGTTGTGGGGCTTTGGATATAATGCGACCGCTAATGCAAAAATTTACACCACGCAAAAAATATCCACTAAAAGATTTTGCACAAGGCATATATGAATTTTTAATGCATAACCAATTGCAAAGCACACTTGAAAAATGGATGGATACCGCAATGCTTGCAGGCAACAACGAAGCATTGCGTGAGCACGAGCAGATTTGGGATAAAATTGTACAAGTGCTTAATAAAATAGTGGAAATTTTACCAGACCAAATGGATAATATAGCAGGTTTTGCCAAAATATTAGAAGCAGGTATAACTGATTTAGGGCTTGCTCCGCCATCGTTAGACCAGCTTGTATTAGGTGATTTGCGCCGTTCGCGTTTTGGAGAAATTAAGGCACTGCTAATCCTTGGCGCAAAAGACGGCGCAATGCCATCACGTGGCGATAGTGGTTCGCTACTTTCCGACGAAGATAAAATGATACTATCTACACAGATGACGATTTCAAAAAATTCTACCGCAAAAATGTACGAAGAGGATTTTTTGATATATTCCAATTTATCCAAACCTTCGGACTTTTTGGGCATTAGCTATCCTGTTGGCGATTTAAGCGGTAAAGGCGCAAACCCCGCCCGTGCTGTGCAAAGAATGATTGAACTTTTTCCCAATATGCAAAAACACAATGTGAAATATTCTTGCCCTGAAGCAGTTTTTGCCGACTTGACATTGGCGTTGGGTCAGTCGGCAACGCATAGCGTACCAATTGAGGACGGCTTGTGGGACAGTTATAGCTACTTTTCGCAAAACATTAATTTTTCACAGCGTTTAGCGCAAATGCGGGCAGGTATTGAATTTTCACAAAGTCCTCAAAGGTTGTCAAAAACTTCAATCAATGCACTTTATTCACCAAACGTACGTACTTCTGTATCAAAATTGCAGCGATATATAGCTTGCCCGTTTTCATATTTTGCCGAATATAATCTAGCGGCGAAAAAGCGCGAAATTTACGAAGTTGCGGCGGTTGATATGGGTAATATTTATCACGATATTTTGGCAAAATTTGGCGATATTTTACAAGAGCTAGGCAATGCTGGCGCAAAAAACGAAGCGCCATTAATACAAAAAGTAGATGAAATTATTGACGAGGTATTAGAAAACCCCACAAATTGGCAATTAAAATCCAGCGGACGATATATGCATTTTGCGCAAAAAATGCGAGATATATCACGGGTTTCAGCTCTTGCAATTGCAAACCATTTTTCGTCAGGCGAATTTGCTCTTAGTTTTAACGAGGTAGGCTTTGGTGTGGGCGATGATGACGGCAACTTAACGCTTGACGCAATTGAAATTGAATTGTCAGACAATGCAAAAATGTTACTGCAAGGGCGTATTGACCGTGTAGATATAGGGGAAATAAGCGGTGCAGATTATATAAAAATAATAGATTATAAATCGGGACGCAAGCAATTTTCACTTGATGAAGTATATTATGGTTTAGATATGCAATTATTGATATACCTTGGAGCTTTTGTGCAAAAGATGGCGCATTTGCGTGGTGAAAAGACGGCGGCAAAAATCCTGCCTGCGGCGGCGTTTTACTTTAACCTATTAAACCCATTGTTGGACTATGATGCAACATTAAATGACCCAGAAGTTTATAAAAAAAAGCTACTTGAAAAGTTCCGTATGAGCGGACTTGTCGTTGATGATGAGGATATTTTGTCGTCATTAGATGATGGTGGCGGTAGCTTTAAAAAAGACTCTGCGGCGGTGTCTGCCGAAGATTTTGCGGTACTAATGCAACACGTGATGGATGTTGCGAAAAAAACAGGCGAAGATATAATAACGGGCAATATCGACATAATGCCTTACAAACACGGCAAAAACACGCCCTGCGGCTTTTGCAATTACCGAAGTATTTGCAAGTTTGATGCGGCAGACGCAGGAAGCTACCGCAATCTTAAAGAAATGAAAAAAGATGAAGTATTAAGTAATACCAAGTTGCAATCTAAATAAGCTAATAAACTTGCCTTTTTGCTCGAAGCATTGAAACAAAAATCCTGCGTTTCTTACGCTTATTTAGAATGCAACTTGGTATAAAATTAAGGAGTGAGAAAATGCCAACATTTAATTTCGAGCTGATTTTACTGGGCTTGCCAGGCATAATAATAGCCATCGGCGCACACGAATGGGCAAAAGCAGTAACGATTTACAAAATGGGCGACACTAGCGTAAAAGCCGCAGGGAGGCTTACGTTAAACCCTTTCAAACATATTGATATGCTGGGCTTTTTCTTCTTTGCCTTGCTTGGCTACGGCTGGGCAAAACCAGTGCCAATAAAACCCTTCGCCTTCGCCGACCGCCGCAAGGCTTTAATCGCAATTTTTGCCGTGCCATTTTTGGTCAGTATGGTTTTAGGGGTTGTTTTTGCGGTTGCAAGCTCGGTATGGTATTCGCATATTTGGCAAACTCAGGCATTAACAGAATTTAACGTACGCATTTTGCTTATGCTCGAGCTTGTCGCAATGGCAAATGTAACATTCGCTCTTTTAAACTTCATTCCCATTTATCCGCTTGACGGCTCATTTTTACTTGCGGCAATCGCTCCCAAGGCAAGCCTTAAATTAGCGCAGGTTGAAAAAATTCTGCAAATCGTATTGGCTTTTGCAATAATTTTTGGTGCTGTCAACTGGATTGTCAGACCGCTTGCAAACGGCTTTTTGGGGGTGTTATTTAGATAATGAAAGAAGATTTTTACATCATCTATAACTCATATGCAAAACGTGGAAACTCGAAGCACTATTTAAATGCCATTACATCTATTTTAAACACAACAGAAGAAAAATATTGTTTAAAACCAACTGAGCATCGAGGGCACGCAGCAGATTTAATGCGTCAAATTATCGCCAAAGGCGGCAAACAAATAATTATAATAGGCGGCGATGGCACGATACACGAAGCGGCAAACGGCACTACACCTAACGATGATGTGGTTCTAGGCATTATCCCCGCAGGCACAGGCAATGACGTTGCCACAATGTTAGGTCTGCCTTTTGGTGTAGAAAATGTGTCGGTTTGTATGCAAAATATTTTAGCAAGAAGTATTAAATCAATCGACATTATGACAGAACAAAACAGCGGAAGACGCTCGGTACTATTTTTCTCATACGGCATTGCGGCTAATATGGTAATGACAATGGAAAAGTATACTAAAAAATCTAAATTGTCCTACTATCGAGCGTTGATAAAACATATGTTTGGATATAAGGCGGCTACATACCAAATTGTAATAAACGAAAACGACAAACGCACGGTTACTGCCGATTTTTTGGGTCTGCACAACTGCATACACGCTGGCGGCGGTATGCGTCTAGTACATAATGCAATAATAGACGATGGGCTTGCAGAGGTCTTTATCGTGCATTATAAGGGGCTTTTGCGCCGCATAGCAAACCTTATTGCAATAGCAAGCGGCAATGCGCATAAGCAGCCAAATATAGAGATTATTAAAGCGACAACATTAACAATAAATTCGCCAAACAACAACCTTTGTTGCTCTGACGGCGAAATAATTTTAACAAACCAATTAGACATAAAACTTACCCATAAGGGAATTAAAATTTTTGGAGGAAAATGTGGAAAATAAAAGCCTAAAAGAACTACAAGCCATAGCAAAAGAGCTTGGCATAACATATATAACAAAATACAAAAAAGCGCAATTGATAGAGATGATTGCGCAAAATTCAACACCACAACCTACAGAGCCAACACCTGTTGCAGAGGTAGAAGTACAGCCTACAGATAACGAAACCGTTTCGCACAAACGTATAATCGTCCCAAAAGCCCATCAAAAAGCAGACTATATAACAAAATTAGATTCTGGCGAAAGCAACGAGGGGATTTTAGAAATTCATCCAGACGGCTACGGTTTTTTGCGTGTAGAGGACTATCTATCAAGCCCCAACGACGTATATGTATCAAACGCACAAATACGCCGTTTTGGCTTACGCACAGGCGACAGTGTCCGTGGTAATCTGCGCATACCAAAAGATAATGAAAAATTCCGTGCGCTTTTATATGTAACTGCCGTAAACGGCGATAACCCGCAAATGGCATACCGCCGCCCGCATTTTGAAAACCTAACGCCAATCTTTCCAGAACGCAGACTGTCTTTAGAATACGATAAAAAATCGCTGTCAACCCGCCTAATTGATTTGGTTGCGCCAATAGGTCTGGGACAGCGTGGTATGATAGTTTCGCCGCCAAAGGCAGGTAAAACAATGCTGTTAAAAAATGTAGCCAATGCCATTTTGCGAAACCACGACGACGTGCATTTGATAGTGCTGTTAATTGACGAACGCCCCGAAGAAGTAACGGATATGCAAAGAAGCATAGGCGGCGAGCGTGCAGACGTTGTATATTCGACCTTTGACGAACACCCCGAAAATCACAAAAAAATGGCAGAAATTGTACTAGAAAGGGCAAAACGTATGGTAGAGCAAGGCAAAAACCTTGTCATACTGCTAGATTCTATCACACGCCTTGCCCGTGCATACAACCTAACATTGCCACCCGGCGGCAGAACCCTTTCCGGCGGGCTTGACCCTGCGGCGTTATTTATGCCAAAAAAATTCTTCGGTGCGGCTCGTAATATAGAAAACGGCGGCTCGCTAACAATCTTAGCAACCGCATTAGTCGATACAGGCTCAAAAATGGACGACGTTATCTTTGAGGAGTTTAAAGGCACAGGTAATATGGAACTTGTGCTAGACCGCAGATTAAGCGAACGCCGCATCTTCCCCGCAATAGACATTAACAAAAGCGGTACAAGACGTGAAGAAATGTTGCTAACGCCAAAAGAACTTCAAGCCCTTATTGGGTTGCGCCGCAAAATAGGCGGCAACAAACACGCAAACGATTTTAACGAGCAACTGACAGATATGCTGATAAAAACCGCCAATAATGACGAGTTTGTGGATTTGATAAATTCGTTATAACATATGCAAATAAAATGGACTATCATTAGGGTACTGTGCATTGCACAGTACCCTAATGATAGTCCAATAAAAACCGTTATTGTATTACGCTTGCCTTAAAATCAGCATACTATCATCTACATAATAAATAGAAATCCTGTCGGCTTCTTTCCAATCCATATACTCTACAAGCTCATTTGGCAATATAATCCTGCCTAGCTCGTCAACTATCGTAACATCTCCGCCTTCATAAGAATTTGCTCTTTGTAAGATGACGACATTGCCCATCGGCATTAGCCTTATGTCGGCGCATATCCCTAATTGCAATTTATCTCTTAATTCTTTGTGCAAAACTATCCTGTTTCGCTTGTCAATGGTTTTTGCACTATATCTCTCCATTGAAAAATACCACCTCTCTAGGTTTGTATTTGTCAAGTTTTTTTAAAGATTTGCTTGACAAATAGACCTAAAGTGTGATAGTCTACACTTAGGTCTCTTTTGGACCTGCGTGGCTTGTTGGGTGGAGCAATCCTGGAATGAGAGTCCACCCAACAAGTTTTTAGCTTACACGCAGTCCTTTGAAACACTCCCTATAATAATTGTATAATATTGGACGGCTCTTGTCAAGAGCTTTTTTTATTATACCACACTCCGTCATTGCGAAGGCTGCCACCACCATAAACCAATACCCATTAACGGGGTTATTATTTATACGGCAGAAATAAAAAAATCCCCTTGATAATTTTAATCATCTGTGGTAAAATTTCGATATGGACAATTATTTAACTAGGGCAACCGCCATTGTTGATTTAGGGCGGATTAAATCAAATATTGCGGCATCACGCCGGCTTATTTCACCCACCACACGCATTATGGCGGTGGTTAAAGCCAATGCCTATGGACACGGCATAACAGAAATTGGTCGTGCGGCGGTGGATGCAGGTTGCGAATGGCTTTCTGTCGCCACGGTAATGGAGGGCATTGTGCTTCGTAAAAGCGGCATTGACGTACCTATTTTGGTAATGGGTGCAACCTTTGATGGCGAGTTTCAAACGGTAATTGACTATAACCTAGTAAGCACTATTTTTGATACAACCACCGCACAAAAACTGTCAACCACAGCACAGATGATGAACAAGACGGCACAAGTCCACATTAAAATTGACACAGGGATGAACAGGTTAGGCTTTAAAGATAACGCCATTGCGGATATAATAAGCATTGCAAGCCTACCAAATATCAATATTAACGGCATATACTCGCACTTCACATCATCCGAAGCTGACGAAGAATTTACAGCGGCACAGTTTGCGATGTTTGCAACAATTGTAAGCGAGTTGGAAATTAACAATGGGCTTGAAATTCCGATAAAACACATATCCAACAGCGGGGCAGTTTTGCAGTATCCCGAATATAACCTTGATATGGTGCGGCTTGGCGTACTTGTTTACGGGCTTGCGCCTTGCTCTACACCAAAAGGTGCAGAAGGGCTTGCAAAAAAAGGCATTTTTCCCGCATTAACATTTAAAAGCCGCATTGGACATCTTAAAACAATTAAAAGCGGCGAAAGCGTGGGTTATGGACGTAGTTTTTTTGCTACTGATGATATGCAAATTGCAACCATTCCGTTAGGGTATGGTGATGGTGTATCTAGGCAATTAAGCAATGCGGGTTATGTGCTAGTTGGCGGCAAGTTATGCCCTATTGTCGGCACGGTTTGTATGGACCAAATGATGGTTGACGCAACAGATGCAGACTGTAAAACAGGCGACGAAGCCGTTATTATAGGCAATCAAGGCAACACAATAATCAACGCCGAAACCATATCCATATGGCAACACACCATCAACTACGAAATAACCACGCAAATATCACAAAGGGTACAACGGATTTACATATAATAAATATTGGAGGTCTTTTAAATGAAAGTAGGAACGGTTAAAGAAATCAAGCGTTACGAGTTTCGTGTAGGCATGACACCTATGAACGCAAAGGACTATGTTGCACACGGACACGAGGTTTTTGTACAGAAGGGCGCAGGTGAAGGCTCTAGCTTTGCCGATGAAGATTATATTGCGGCTGGTGCTACTATCTTGCCGACGGCAGAAGAAATTTGGGCTACTTGCGATATGGTTGTTAAGGTTAAAGAACCGCTTGCAGAAGAATATCCGCTAATGCGTGAAGACCAAATTTTGTACACATACCTGCATTTGGCGGCAGATAAACCCCTTACTGATGCAATGCTTCAGCGTAAGGTTAAAGGTGTTGCTTACGAAACCATACGTGATAACAGAGGTGGTTTGCCGCTATTAAAGCCAATGAGCGAGGTTGCGGGCAAATTATCTGTACAGGCTGGCGCAAAAGCTCTTGAAAAACCGCAAGGCGGTCGTGGCGTGCTTTTGGGCGGCGTACCAGGCACCAAAAAAGCTAATGTTGTTGTTATTGGCGGCGGTGTTGTGGGCAAATCTGCAATGAAAATGGCAATTGGTTTGGGCGCAAATGTAACTGTTTTTGACAATAATTTGGACACATTAACGTATTTGGATGATGTTTGGGGTCACGAAATTCAAACCCTATATTCTACACCGTCCGCTATCGAAGCGGCTTTGATGGATGCCGACCTTGTTATTGGTGCGGTGCTTATCCCTGGCGGTGCGGCTCCAAAGCTAATTAAGCGTGATTATCTAAAGAAAATGAAAGCAGGCAGCGTTATTGTTGACGTTGCGGTTGACCAAGGCGGCTGTGCCGAAACCACAAAAGCCACATACCACGACGACCCAACATTTGTTGTTGACGGTGTTGTGCATTATTGTGTGGCAAATATGCCGGGTGCGGTTAGTATGACATCCACATACGCCCTAACAAACGCAACACTTGCCTATGGCTTAAAAATTGCCGATATGGGATTGGAAGCCGCCATTAAAGGCGACAAAAACTTGTTGCCAGGTGTTAATACATACAAAGGACATCTAACAGAAGAAGCCGTTGCCAAAGATTTTGGTATGGAATACACGGATATTAATACATTGTTGTAGAATTGCATAACAAAAAGATACCGAAAGGTGTCTTTTTGTTATTGGTGAATGTGAACTGTCGCCTTGGCTTTAGAAGCGGCAATTGCATATTTAGAAGGCATAAATGGACAAAACAGTTAATTAATTATTTAATAAAGAAAAATAAAAAAGAGGTGTATTATGAATTTTAAAACAATCGACCCAAAAGACCTGCATCTTAACCCAATAACCACTCTGTCAGAAGAATGGCCGCTGATTACCGCAGGTAATGAGGAAAACGGGTACAACACTATGACCATATCTTGGGGGCATATTGGCTCGCTTTGGGGCATAGGCGGCGGCAGACCAACATTTGTAGCCTATGTGCGCCCGCAACGGCACACATTTGGGTTTATGAACGCAAACGATATGTTCACAATATCCGTCTTGCCTTCAGACTTTAAAGAAGCCAAAGCGTATATTGGCAGAACATCAGGGCGTGATGAAGATAAGGTTGCAAAGGCAGGCTTGACACCAATATTTGACCAAAACACCACCTATTTTGCAGAAGCAAAGATGGTGTTTGTATGCCGCAAGCTATACCAAGCCCCAATTTTGGAAGAAGGCTTTGTAGACAAAGATTTAATGGCGAAGGTCTATCCCGATAAAGATTATCACACTATGTATGTTGGGGAGATTGTTGGGATTTTGGCTAAGGAGTAATTGCTATACTATCTAATAACATAAAAATGGATACTTCTGATGAAGTATCCATTTTTATGTTATTAGATAAATATTAAATTTGATGAATACAAATATATGAAGATGCAACTGGGCTATAGTTTATTATTCCGGCTGTATTTGCGCCATATATAATAACACCTATTTGTGTACCTGCGACAAATCTATCCACCGTTTCGCCCTCGTATATCCCAGTTAATACACTTGGCTCAAAACTTGTTATGGGGATAATAACACCGTTTCTTACAACGGCAGTTTTCACAACGACATCGGTTTGTATCATCATCCTATATTTTATTCGGTAATATGAATCTCGTGGGATAGTATATGTGTAATCTGGGTAATTTCCGCCTTCAATGCCATTGTGGCGTGTAATGTTAAATGCGGCAGGTATTGTTGTATTGGCGGGTATGCTAAGTGTAATATCAGAACCACCTCGCGCTTCAACGTATAGCTTAAATTCGTTTTGCAGTATTCGTGCCTTTATCTGCATATTTATATCGTATTGTGTTAGACCTTCGCTGGGTACGAGGGCTTCTTGGCTGGCGTTGTATACGGGCATTTCTTGCGTATTTTTTCCAGATGCTTTAACTCCTGTATCTTCATAATCTATCCACCAATTTCCGTTTATCCCTATATATGGAGTTGAACCATCCTTGCCCCTGTCGCCCCTAGCCAAAATTCCAGTATCAACATCCCCAATAAACCAATTGTCGTTTGCACCAATATGCGGGGTAATGCCGTCTTTGCCATCGATACCATTAGTACCATTAATACCGTTAATACCATTAATGCCATCAGTGCCGTTAATACCATTGGCTCCGTCTTTACCCTTTGCGGTAATGCCTGTGTCAATTTTGCCAATCCACCAGTTGCCGTTTATGCCTATATGCGGGGTTGTTCCATCTTTCCCGTCTTTTCCATTCAGTCCATCCTTGCCATCTTTTCCGTTTCTACCTGGTGAACCAGGTCTGAGCCATGCAAAAAAGGGACACTCTTGGCACTTTTTGTCGCATATTCGCTTCAAGTATTCATCTTTTTGCGGTGGGTTAAATATACTCATAGGATATGCAATTTTATCAAATTTCTCGCAGTATCCACGTGAGTCGTTTCTATCAACTTCGCTACTAGGCGATAATATTTTTTCCATTATATTTCCTCCGTTCTTAAGCTAGTCTTTTTTGTTATAGTATATGTTATAAGATATGGACTGGTTACTGGGGAAATATAAGTGTAAAAAATCAAAGACACAAATCTGCAATTTTAATGTGGTCAACTATAAATAATATGAAACTCAATACCAAACCCCACTCCACAGCATAGTATGTATTAAAACCACAAGGGGGATATGCTATGTCAGCAAAACTAAAAGCACATTGGGTTGAGCAAATTATTGCCGGACTTCAAGAATCAATGGATGATTTGGTCTTATGCGACCCTGATAATATAGCAACCTGCGGAGCCAATGCCGCACATATTTTAGTAGATTTTACTAATCCACCATCCAGCAAAGTCAGTTCACCGCCTAGCAAACCCAGTCAAAAATGCGTGACTTGTCCATCGCTTAACAAACCCAACCCGCCCAATGTATCCAACCCACGTCCACACATTAATAAACTGCTCGGCAACGGCAAGTCTTTGATTTTGTTAAATGTACAAGACCCAAAGCCCTTGTCTGACCTTATTGGTTTTGGCATTACAGGGCAGGTTGTTATTATTAGACCATATGAAGGCTATATGTCCATAGATGTGCTGTGTGGCGAGCCAGAAGGCATAAATATACGTGGAGTGGGTCAAGTACAACATAATCTCGACGGGGGCTTTTGTTTTACTCCTTTGGAAACAGACACAGCAGGCTGTCACAGTGGAAATCCAGTGTCTTTCGATGGATTGTGTGTACCCGACCAAATCAGAATTATCGTAAATACCCTAGCAACTGATTTTGTGCGACCTGCACCCGAGCCTTGCTGTGTCTTGGCAGAAGGTAGCGGTCCAGGTGTTTTGCCTAGGCATCAAGCCAGTATTGTATATGTAAATCTAAACAGCACTTGGTCTATAAGTCCTCAGCAACTTATCTCGAATAGCGTTGTCTATGAGGTGAGTCTTATAGCTTCTTACAATCCTGCTTACAAATATCTGCGTGTACGGACTTTGGGTGCGGGCTTTAATCCTACCAATGGAGCACCTCTAACCCCCAACTCTACTTATGACAGAGGTTATGTACAAACAGGGATAAACATACACCTAGACCCAGAAAGCACTAGGCTGACTATGCTATCAACTGACCCAAAAAATATTAATGGAAAAACCACCTACACCTCTGGTAGCAGTTTTACTGTGGGGGTAAATATATCTGAAAACCCCGGATTTAATCCCAGTTACACTATTTCAGAGTCTGAAACACGAGAGATTTCAGATTTTAATATTTACAACAACACCGCTGGAATAAAAGCTGACTGGGACTATAAAATGTCTATGATTGAAAAGGATATTTGGGAAGCCTTTCGTCAACCCTTTATGAAAAAAGGGCAGGTTAAAGAAATGCCTACCTTGGCTACCCGAAACCTACAAACAGTTACTGACTCGGTTTGGTATGCCCCCAACAGCTTTCGGGACACAATCAATTTCAAACCAAGCTGGAAAGCTGAATATCACCATTTCTGGGTTACGGGTAACTGGACAGGATACACTATGTATTATTCCCGCTTCGAGATGCACAGCCCTGCTTATCAGTTGTCTATTAATTTTGATGCGGTTTATGCGTAGGTGGTGTTGGGTGAGGGTTAAATCAAAATACAGCACGATGACTAAGGAATGTTATTAATGGGTTGATTACAAAACGAAAATAGGACTAAACTTGCGAAACCCTTGATTTGTTAGGGTTTGCTTGATTAGTCCTATTATAACAGATTCGTATCTATATGAAGTATTGTGATGGTACGGTGGGCGACTACAGGTTGCCCCTACGCCTGCAATGCCGCAATAATGTCATTAATCGCATTATCTGCATCATCATACGGCACTTGACAAGTGCCAACCTGCGGATGACCGCCGCCGCCGTGTTTTAACATTAAAGAACCAATATTAACGGTGCAACTGCGGTTAAGGATAGAATAGCCCGTTGCGATAGACACATTTTGTTTTGCACGCCCGTCCACAATCCACATAGACACATTTTGTTCGGGGTACATACTGTATATCATAAAACGGTTGCCTGTGTATATTGTTTCTACGCCACGCAGGTCGGTAACAATTACATTTTTATGTACTGTGGTATGTTTTTCTATCATTTTTTTAAATAGTGCGGTTTGTTCGTTATACAAAGCCACTCTTTCTGCAATATCGGGGTCTGCCAAAATTTCGTCGGCAGTGTGGCGAATGCAGTCGTCAATCAGTTTCGCCATCAGGTCGTAATTGCTTATTCTAAAATCGCGGAATCTTCCAAGGCCTGTTCTTGGGTCCATTAAAAAACCCAGCAAAACCCAGCCCGTTGGGTTTTGTATGTCTTCTATAGATAATTTTCCTGCGTCCACTTTATCAACAGCGGCTACAAAATCCTCTGCTTCGGGTAAAATTTCCGTACCATTGTAGTAATCGTAAATAACACGTGCGGCAGAATCTGTTTTGTAGCTTCTTCCTTCAAAGGTAATGTCCCAACCCACACGCTCTTCCTCGCTTGTGTGGTGGTCAAACCACATACCGCAACCCTCTACATAAGGCACATTTGCCAATACATCGTTTGACGTAACCTCTACCAAACCATCCTGCATATCTTTTGGGTGTACAAACTGCCAGCTATCAATAATACCAAAAGCCTTTAACAGCGCACCGCAAGCCAAGCCGTCAAAATCCGAACGTGTAAGCAATCTCATACTCATAATATCATCCCCTAATTTTACGTTTATTTTATTTGGATATATTATACTCTTATATAATTATGATGTCAAGTGATTATAAACAAGTTACAACGGATTTTGTCCTGCTATATTATGGCATAAGGGTTTTTTGGGAGGCTTATTATGGAATGGTTTGGACATAGAAATATGCCCGTAGGTATCGCAATTTTAGATACGGGCGTTGCACAAGTGGATGACTTGCAAGGGCGCATCGTGGCGGCTGTAGATTTTGTAAATGGGCGAAATTATCCCTATGACAACAACGCACATGGCACACAGGTGCGGTCTCGATAATCTTACTCATTTTTGTTAATGGTTTTGTAGATTTGGTCGTTTTGAAGGAAATGTGTTTTGAATGGCAATTTCTTATGTTGTTTAATTAAAACAGCCATCCGATTCTTATGATTTGCTCTTTTGTGTCAGGGTCTCTCTCGCTGATGTGGATTGTGTCAATAAAGTCGTTGATAATTTCGTGAGTTAGAACATCTATCTGCTTGTACTTTTCCAGTAGAACACCAATGTTGCCAAAGGTCTTTTTTTGAATCTGTATTGCTACTAGCTCGCTTTCGAGATGTCCTTTTCGGTTTGCAAGTCCAATCCGATCTTGCTCAAAGATTGCTCTAAAGCTAACGAAATCCTCTTCAGAAATAATGTCATTTAGTTTATCCGCATATGCTCTTGCTATATTAACACGAATTGCTTCAATTTTTATTTCTAAATCAAAGATTTGCTTTTCGATTTTAGCACTGTTATCACCTTCTTTTTTTATGCGAGCTAAAGAAGTCTTAATTATGTCGTCAGCACAATCGCCACTAGTAACTTCACCTATCAATCCTCTAATTCTTTGGATGATAGCGGCTTCTACTTTGTCTTGGCTTATACAATGCGGTGTACAGTCGCGTCTTTTTGATTTTGCCGAAAGCCTGCACCTTAGATAATGTGTTTTGCCATCACGTGATAATCCGCTACGTTGCATTGTAGAGCCACAGTCCGCACACAAAACTTTGCCTGCTAGAATATGCGGTTTTGCTTTTTCAGGTTTGCTCCCAGTTTCTATTTTATAGCCTGTTCGCTTGCGGGTAATGAGGGTCTGCACCTTATAGAAGTCGCTTTCTTGAATGATAGGCTGATGATTGTTTTTAACAATTACCCAATCACTTTCAGGAGCAATAACCACTTTCTTGCTTTTGTAGCTGACCTTTCGCTCTCTACCTTGAATAAGCGTCCCTATGTAGGCTTCATTTCGCAGGATTCTATTGATGCTATTAGATGACCAAGTGCCATATTTTTGAATATAGACTCCTGCCTGAGGATTTTCATATTTTAATCCCTGTTGCTTTTTGTGCTGAGTTGGGGTTGGCACGCCCTTATGAGTCAGAATATGTGCAATTGCGTGAGTGCCGTTGCCTTGTAGATATAGAGAGTAAATCTCCTTAACAACTTCGGCAGCATCTTCATCTACAACCAGCTTGTGCCTGTCTTGTGGACATTTTTTGTACCCATAACAAGCAAAACCGCCAAGATGTTGTCCTGCTTCCATTTTTCTACGAAAAACAGCTCGTATATTCTCCGAAAGGTCTTCACTATACCATTCGTTAATTAACCCATAAATTTGGCGAGCTTTTTTATTGCCCTTGATATTTGTGTCAACATTATCCGTTACGCCAATAAAGCGTACACCCCATTCAACAAAAAGTCCGTGGATATACTTCTCTACTAGTTCCATATCCCTAGTGAATCTTGACTGGCTTTTGCAGACAATGATGTTAAACTGACCCTCTGCCGCATCCATTATCATTTGCTTGAAGTTTGGTCTATCGGAAAAACCACTTAAATCCTCGTCTACATAAACCTTATACACTAGAAAATCGTTTTTGGTTGCAAAATCGAGCAAAAGAAGTTTTTGATTTTGTATGCTTTCGCTCTCATCGCCTGCATTTACTTTATCCACATCCTCCTTTGACAGCCTGCAATATATTGCTGCAATTTGTTGTTTTTGCATTTGGGTCTATACCTCCTTTACAATGAAAAAAGGTAGCCGACCACTGACTAAATTCATTATACCATAGTCGACGACCCCTTGTACAGTTTCAAAATTGTTTCACTTTCTAGGTTTCTCTATACCGACTTTTATATTATTCGGGTTTTGAAGGGCATTGTTGTCGAATTGATTTGGCATCATAAGGCTGTCCTTAACCAGATATCTGATAATAATTTCTTTAGTTATTCTTTGTATATCTTTAACATTATCTGATATAAAAGAATCTACAATAATAAGTCTAGCCCCTTTCAAATAATCACCCCGTCTAAAGACCTTCAAAGTCTTACAAAATTTATGTTACTATTTATATTCTAATATGGCTTGTTTGCATACGTTATTAAATGCCGCTGTCTTTCAGTATGGTATCATTTAATTTTCAAGGAACGGGTGTATGGTTTGTAAATATGCAAAACAGCAAAACAAGCATCCCCTTGACAAGCTCCTAAAACTTGTCAATACAAACTCTTTCAAGTAAAATGAGTATTTAAGACAATATTGGTTTCTGTTGGAGGTGCTACTGAAAACTAATATTTTCAATAATGCGTGATAAATTATGTCATCACGCAAAAATGTTCAGAAGCTCAGAATAGCAATAAGAAAAATAGTGCACAGCAAATGGTGTAAAATCTAAAAACAATAAGAGTTAGGAGAGGATTTTGTGCCATACCCGCTTCAATAAACAATAAATCCACCCAAAACGACAGTAAACCACAAAATTACGCCGCCTTACTCCTCGTAGCCCCTGAATCCTTATGTTGG
>Ga0136643_10001139_pt1 | contig 31698 bp, 28 predicted proteins | sample TergutLab28metaG_FD_96883 | JGI IMG/M metagenome (GOLD analysis project Ga0136643, IMG submission 96883) | Labiotermes labralis P1 segment gut microbial communities from Petit-Saut dam, French Guiana - Lab288 P1 (version 3) (version 3) | ecosystem: Host-associated > Arthropoda: Insects >...
ATTAATTACAGGTCCTACAACAATTAACGCAACCAATACATTACACGCGGTATGGTGGGTAAATCCAATCATTACATTTAATGCCCAAGGTGGTTCACCGACACCACCGCAACAAAGACCAGCGCACGGCGGAGTAATAGTACAACCAGCAAGTCCGACATTGTTGAACCACACATTCCGACATTGGTCTGAAACACCAGGCGGTGCGACAGCATGGAACTTTGCCACAACAACGACAATAGACAGAACACTCCATGCAGTATGGTGGGTAAATCCAACGATAACATTTAATACTCATGGAGGGACTCCGACCCCAGCACAACAGAGACCTGCACATGGTGGACGAATTATAGAGCCTGCACAAAATCCGACATTATCTGGACACAACTTCCGTCATTGGTCTGCTACACCAAATGGTGCAACACCTTGGAACTTTGACCACACCGTAACAACCAACCAGACTCTTCATGCGGTATGGGACATAATGATTTGGAGAACAATAAATTTCAGAATAGGAAATCCACTTAATAATACTGCGGTTACATTTGCGTTCTCGGTCGAGTACCTTTCAACCTTGTATTTCAGAAACCACATCCCAATTGAACAAGATCTTGTATTCCTTGGATGGGCGACAAGTGCCGAAAATGCACGTAACAAAGTCATTGTGCATACGTCTGCTGGAACTATGCAGGTTGTCAACAATACAACACTTTATGCCGTATGGGATATAAACTGGGACCATTTCCCAGGTCTTGATGGACATAATACAATGATGCTGAATTTTACGGGTGGAATTAACCCAGACCAATCGGGTGGAATAGTAAGGGTAGAGCGTCAGTTCTGGAGCTGGGATCCATTAAGCCGTTGGTTACCATCCACAGAATACATGCACGCATGGGAAGCCGAACGCGAACCAAGCCCACAACATCGCCGCACGTTCTTGGGCTGGTTTGATAATTCGGCTGGAACTGGAACACCTCGGACATCTATTCCATCCACACATTCGGGACCTATTGAGTTTTGGGCGATTTGGACGATATAATCATAATTAATTAAAAGAGCAGAGATGCTCTTTTTTCTGTCTAGAATGATGTAAATGTGTCAATAATCAAGTTATGAAAATAGCAATCTCGATCTTCTTTATTATTGGCATTATTGCGATAGTTGCGTTTGGCTTGCCGCTTGGTGGGGGAGACAATACCAACACAGAATTCTTGCGTTTGCATATTCGTGCAAATTCAAACTCGCAAGAGGATCAAGCAATTAAACATGTAATTCGTCAAGAAGTAATTGATGCATTTACTCCGATTTTTTCAACAGTAACATCACGTGACCAAGCGATGACAGTTCTTGGCACAAGTTTATCCACGTTCGAAGATGTTGCAAATCGCGTTCTTTCGGACAATGGTTTTGATTATCGCGCACGTGCAAGCCTAAGGAACGAACATTTCCCAACACGCAGCTATAATGGTTTTGTATTAACCGAAGGCTTTTATGATGCGCTTATTATTGAATTGGGTTCTGGTTCTGGGGATAATTGGTGGTGTGTCATTTATCCGCCGCTTTGCTTTCTTAATAATAATATCGGCGGGGAAAGGGGAGTGGTATACAGAAGCCGATTGCAAGAGATAATCCGCAGACTTACATAATTAAAAATTCGCTTGGATTAAATCGACAAGAAGCTGACCAGCATTCGGTGCGACAACAAAACCATTGTCCCATGTTATGCCGATTGCCCCATAGTGTCTGAATGTAATTTCGCCGTCAATAAAAAGAATAAAAGCAGGAACAGGAAGATTGGATGCGACAAGTGGTGTATTCCAATCTGACTCGTCATTCCACATAAGCCACCAATTCGGGGCAGGATGACCTTCGTGATAAATAGGAATATTATGCAACCCAGAACCAGAGCCGTTTGATATATCTCCTTTCAAAATCGTGAAATCAAGGTCGTACCGAGTTTGAAGCTGTTCAACAATAGGACCTTGTTGAATACACCATGGGCAGTTGTCTCTGTAAAAATATACAAGTACTGGGTCAGGGCTTTGCAGAACAAGTGTATCCCACGTCTGGGCATTAACATGCCCAGCGGGTGGATTAGTATCAGATGGATTTCCAGAAGAACAACCCACAAGTGAAAATGCCATTATTAATGTAAATAAAAGAGCAGGTATATATAAGAATTTTCTCATACGTTATTATAACGCTTTTTGTCGAAATTTTACAAGAAATAATTAGTTCCAAATTAAAGATACTTCAATTATTGAAAGCAATACGTCGTGATGATTAGGATGGATAAAAACCATCATCACATGTGAGAAGTCTAGCGTATTGACGATGTGTATTGTAATTGTTTGTGTTGTAAAACACAGTATCATACTTGACCTTACCAAGCCATTGATATTAAGGCGGCTGTCTATATAGTTGCCTGCTTCCCTTATTCTGTCGTTGACTGGAATTATTGATTGTATGTCTGGGTTTGGGATTGCGCTAAAGGTAACCGACATAAATGCTTGTGACAAATCATGGTCTCTGGTGTGTGCAAAGCATCCAGTCAAAAATATTGCTGGTACCACCAACATTACCACAATCAAACCTAGATAAAACTTTTTCATTCACTCCTATTATAATATCAGCAAAACAGAGATGTCAACTAAGAGAGTTGTTTGCCATTTTCTTTGGGTTCATCTTTTGTGTTTGCCAATGCTTTGAATTTTGGCAAGTAATGGCGATTCCAAAAAAATGTGGCTATTGCGGAAAGTGTAAAACCAAGAACAATAATATATACCATCCATGTGAATGCAACCATATTGCCACCAGTCCAACCTACGATTACAAGAAAGAAACTTGAAAGTGCAAAACCTATAAAATTTCCGAATTCTGTTAATGTGTGACACTCGGAAATATATTCATCGCATTTGATAAGCTTTGGTAAATTCAATCGCGTAGTTCGCTTTTCAAGACCAACAATATATGTAAGCAATGCAACGATTTGCAATGCAATTATTCCAAGCATAGATGTATTCCAAAACATGACCAAAGGTAATGCAAGTAGGAAAGTTATAACAACCCAGAAAATCTTATTTTATGCCTACGTTTAACTTTGTTATATAATAAAATTACAAGCATCAATACTACGGCAAATACAGAGCGATATATTCCGATACTTGTGTTTGTTCCATAATTCAAAACAATTAATACTGTTGTAAAGATTGAAAGAGTGGCAATGAATTTTGAAAATATTTGAATGAAGAAAAGATATGTTACTGGAAGTATAGCTTTGTTTTCGCGGACCTTTTTCATAAATGCGATCATGCGAAAACGATTATTTTCTTCACATGGAACATTAATGAGAAAAGAAAATCCAAATTGAATAATTCCGATTGTTGCTACGATTAGACTTACAACCCATAAATCTATCGCGTCAATTATCAAGCCAAATGTTATTGGAAAAATGACTTTTACCAATATGTTAAAAAAGTAAGTCCATGCAATAAATTTCATGGTTGAATTTTGCTTGTTGATTTTTGTGAAAAGGATATTATTTGCACCCCAAAACATTCCCATTCCAATTCCCCATAATGTACCAAACAACATGTAATTGGTGTGAACGTAATCTTGCCAAATTATGATTGCAACGGTGAATGCAATCATAAAAATGATGCCAAGTCTTGATATTAAAATGGGTTTGAATCTTTTACACAAAATTGCGGCAGTTGTGTAAAACACCATTGTTGCAATGAATTTAAACAATGAAAAAAGACCAACAACTACAAAGTCATATCCCGAAAACATGAAGATATGTGCAATTAAAAAAGAACTTACAAAACCAGCGGTAATTACTTCACCAGTTGTAATTGCAAGAACGCCAAGCGAATTTCTTTTGTTGCAATATTCCATCTTATGAATATATCATACAAACATGGAAAATGTTCAGATATTAATCGGACAATTTATTAAAGACCTCATTTGTTGTTAAATGACCATCACGATTATAGCGTTTAAGATGATGGAGAGATTTTGCATCACCACGTTTAATTGTACTTACTCCGCTTGTACAGGTAAGAAGTGCGCGGAAGCCCATATCTACAAGCAACTCGCGTCCTTCTTTGGAAAATTTCCCAAAAGGATATGCAAATGAAGTTGGTCGTGGGACTCCGCTTTGTTCAATTAAATCTTGCGCGGTTATAATATCTTTTTTAACTTTTGCTATATATGAATCCATGTCCTCGCCACCCACTTTCATTATGCCGAAGCGTGGCTTAAATTTATGCAGAGCATGGGTATGATTCCCCATTTCAATGTGACCACTTTCATGAGCCGATTTAATCTGATCCCATGTAAGGTGGCTGTAATTCGGGTTGCTGTGATCACCAGAATCCGTTGTATGTTTTGAAAAACCTGTGACTGGGTACAACATGAATTTAATGTCGTGCTTTTTTGCAAGCGGCAGGGCATAATGCAAATTATTATAATGCCCATCATCAAATGTCAGAACAATTGGTTTTTCGGGAAGAGTTCCCTTGCCGTCGACCCAATCGATTACTTGGGACATGAATACTGTGGTGTAACCAAGCTCCTTTAATTTAATAAAATCGGATTCAAGTTGATTTGGACTCACAACATATTTACCTTTTCTGGTTTTTAAAACATTATGATACATAAGAATAGGAAGGCATATCTCGTCACATGATACATTTGATTGAACTTGGCGCGGGGTAACAAAACCAAATAAAATAGCCGAAGCTATGAAAACACATATCAAAAATAACGCTTGGACCTTTTGCATAGATTAATTTCTGCCTTATCGGATAAAATATTCTATTTCTACTACACGATTTTAAAGTTAGGTATTGACAATTTGTATAGTTAATGATAAAATAATCGTATATTTAAATAAAAGACAGGGGGTATAAACCTATGCAAACAATGCTAAATTTGGCAGGAAACACAGTCTTGGATGTTCTTCTGATAATTGGTCTTATCTTGATCGGAGTATTCTTGATTGTTGCCGTAATCTACTTGATCAGTCTTTTCATCAAGAGAAGAGAAGAGCGTGAGCCGCGTGAACGTGAAGAACGTCGTGCGCGCAGCAACGAACAAATCGACCCATCAAAGGACGAACTTTCTGCGTACAGACAAGGTCGTGAGGACCAAAAGAAAGAAGACGAGAGAAAGCGTGCGGACGAGCAAAAGGCTCGCGAAGAGCAAGAGCGTCTTGCTGCGGCTAATAAAAACCAAAAGCCAAATCAAGAACAAGATGCGTTCTCGGATTATACACGTAACCAAGTTCAACAAAATCGTGCAGCACAAGATGCAAGTGGAAAACCAGCACAACAACCACAACCACAACAACGTCCACAGCAAAGACCAGCACCACAACAGGCACAGCCTGCACAGCAACAACGTCCTGCAAACGCTAAGAGCTTTTTTGAAAGCATTGACGAGGACGAGGGCGATGTATTCCCAAAACAAAAACCGCAACAAGCACCACAACAGGCACAACCTGCAGAACAGCAACGTCCTGCACAACCAAACCCATGGGCTAACCAAATGGTTGCAGCAACAGGCGAACAAAAGCAAGAGCCAAAACAATTGGCGGCTCCTGTGGAAGAAAGCGACGACGTAAAGAAAATGCGTGAAGAGAACGAGGCACTTCGTAAGCAACTTGACGAAAGAAACGAAGCCGAAACAAAAGCGGCAGAGCAAGCGGCAAAAGATGCTGAAGAAGCAAAACGTCAAGCAGAACACGATGCAGAGCAACAAAAATACGAAGATGCATTAAAGCAAATGCAAGATAAAAACGACGAAGCAATTGCAAAAATGCAACAAGAAATGGCAGAGCTTATCGAGCAGATGAAAGCCGAAGACAAGAAAGAAGAAGAAATCAAAGAACTTGAAGCGGCGAAACAAGAAAAGCAAGAAAAAATTGACCGCGAAAACGAAGAAGTTGCATTGTTAAAGGCACAACTTGAAAAGCAAATGCAAGCAATGGAAGACGAGCGTGCGGCACAACGTGCAGAGTTCGACGCAATGAAAGCACAATTTATCAAAGAACAACAAGACGAACTTGACCGCCTTGCAAAAGAAGCGGCAGAGGGCGAAGCAGACAGACTTGAAGAAGAACGTGCAAAAATCAAAGCCGAATACGAAGAGAACGAAAAACGTCTAAGTGAAAAATATCTTCAACTTCGTGAAGAGCTTCAGCGCGAAAGCCGTGAGCTTGCAGAAAAGAGTGAAGAAGTTCGTGCAGAGATGGAAGCACTTCGCAAAGCAACCGAGGCAATCGAGGATGAAAAGGCACACGCAAAACAAGAGCTTGAACTTGAATTGGAAGTAGAGCGTGCAAAACTTGAAACAGAAAAAACAAGATTAGAAGAAGTAATCAGAAAAGAGTTCGAGAAAAAGCAAACAGTAGTAACAGTAGTAGACGACAAGGAACTTAAAAAACAACTTGAAGCCGAGCGTGCGAAAATGCAAGAACAACTTGCAAAAGATTTGGAAGAAAAAGAAAAAGAATTAAAAGCAAAGCACAAAGACGCACAAAAAGAACTTGAAGCCAAAGAAAAAGAAATCGTAGCACGTACAGTCGAGCTTGAGAAAAAAGAACAACACATTCTAAGCGAAGAAACACGTATCTTGACCGAATCAAAAGAAGTCCACCACCTTATCGTTGACCGTTCTTACACAACAGAAGAGCGTAACAAAATCCTCGAGGATTACCGTGCGAAATTAGAAGAATTACAAGCACGTCTTAAAGACAATGAAAAGTCAATCCGTGGTAACAACAAAGAATTCGTTCCGCTCCGCCGTATCCGTGACACGCTTGAACGCGACCTTAAATTACTTCGCAAGCGTGAAGCAATCGTCGCAAAACAACAGGTCTTGATTTACGGTGTGAACAACATCCAAAATCTTGACCCAGAGCGTGTAAAGAAATTGGAAATCGATGTTCAACAGTTAACAGGTCTTCAACAAAGTGTTGCAAACTGTCAAGAAATCATGCACAAAAACCGTGACCGTTTCCCAACACTCGAAAACCTTGACAAAGTTCTTCGTTCACAAAACAAGCAACTTGTAACAGACATCGAGGAATACCGCGTTGCAATCGAATTCTTCGAATCAACCGAGTCAAAGTAATAACCCATTCATTTAAAAGAGACGCATTTGTCTCTTTTTCTTTGCTAAATATTTTGCGGTTTGAGAATAGTGTGATAAATTAAATAAAAGCACATACTAAGGATGGGGGAATGGGTATGACTAAGATTAATTTTGATGTCGGTGTGATTAGTAAGTTGAATACAAAGGGTTTCAAGAATGTATTGGTGCTTACTGGTACGCAATTTTCTTTGGAAATTTTCGAGAAAAATATAAAGGGTTTGATTAAATCAAATTGTCATGTGTATGCAAGTATTCCTGTGAACTTGAATGACTATGATGTTTATGCCGTTATGAACTATGTTGCCGACAAAAATATTGATTGTATTATCTCGGTCGGTGTTGAATCGGTTATGGATTGTGGGCGATTGACAAGTATGTTGATGACTCATGGTGGGTTTTTACACGACTATTTACCAGGTGGAAAGATTGGACCGCTGGGTATTACCCCAGATGTTATTCATCATATTACCGTTCCAATTATGCCAGCAGCTGGTTACGAAATTTCAAGTTATGCATCCTTTCGTTGTATGGGTGAAAAGAAAATGCTTATAAGTCCGTATCTTGTACCAAAGGCAACATATATCGATCCAATGCTTATGAGGAATCTGCCACCTGAATTATGGGCGGTACTTGGCTTTGATTGTTTTGCAACATCATTAATGGCGTATACTTCGGTTCTTGCAAATCCTACAAGTGATGCATATGCATGGCAAGCACTTGAGAGCTATGCATGTTGTTATAAAAAACTATTACAAGACCCAGGCAATATTGAACATATAAAACATGCGGCATCGGCATCCATTAATGCGTTCCTTGCGGCGAACTATTCAAGTACGGGTGCGGTTCATGCAATCGCGGATGCATTATGTGCAAGATTTGGTTTCCGATACGGTATAGCACTTGCATTGGTTTGTTCCGAGGTCTGTGCGTTTAACTATGATGCAAATCAAGAACGATTTGACAAGGTTGTGGGATTGCTTGGCAGCAAGGGTGGTTCGGCAAAAGCAATAAAAGATGCAATAGACAATCTTATAAAAGAAGAGGGCATCCAATTACCTTCGTTAAAAGATAAATTAACTGATTCCGAGATTGAAAAAATTGCAAGAAGTTCGATGAACTATGCTATGAACGGAAATATAAAGCGAATGACCGAAGTTGACGTCGCAGAAATACTAAGGAGATTACCATAAGGATGAGTGGAAAAGTTTTCATAGAAAATGTTGAAGTGGTTCTGGAGGATAAACCTCCTGTTGTTGAACGTAGTGAACACGTAATTAAGAGTAGTCACTATGTTTTAAAAACCCTTATAAAAAAAGAGTTCAGGTCGACCATCCACAAATATAACGAAATAGAAAACATCTTGGTAAGTAAAATCAAATTATTCAACGAAGATTATTACAAGATAATCTTCAGCAACGATAGGCTCTCGAAAGCTTGGACATTAATTGAAACACCGTGCACTTTGGAAATCAAAGTAACGCGTCTTAGTGATGAAATGTTTGTAATAACAGGAGATAATAAAGGTGACAAATCGGTAATGTCGCAAGTTTCATTCTGCAGGATAAAAGAAAGTACAAAGGTTGAAGAATTCACGATAAGCTTTACAAAACTTAACTATATTTTCTTTTTAAATGGCTGTATAGTTCTAAGTTACACAGACATTAATGAAGAAGAGGACAAGGTCTCGGGAACAATTGCTACATATAACTTTGATGGTAAACTTTTAAAGACGCATTATGAATATTTGAAACAGAATGGTAGGGTGCGTGAGAGCGGTTCTAATCTCTCGGCTGATGAATTTCTTGGCTTAACTTGAAAAAACTGTTTTACATTTATAAGACTTGGTGTTATAAATAATAGATATAGGAACAAAATAATATGGGGGATAACAAATGATAACAAGTATGATGTCGTCGGGTGGTGGATTGCTTAACAATCCTTTGGCTTGGGGTTTAATTATAGGTGGAATTATACTTGTTGCCGTTGCAGTAATATTGTATTTCTTTGTGTTCAGGGCGCGAATAAATAAAGGAATTGAAAACCAAAAAGCAAAAAAAGCGGACAAAGCGGATAAATACGAAAAGTCTACAAGCATGGCTGCGAACATGTTTCAAGAAAGACAAAACGAGGCTGAACAGGCACAAGCAGACAAAGCGGCGAAAGCCGATGTTTCTGATTTGGAACGTCGCATTAACGCCGATAAAAATATCTCTGACAAAGCATTAAAGCTTGAAAAAGAGAAAGCCAAACCAAAAGTAAAAAAAGAAGAACCAGTAAAAGATGCATTTGATACAAAAGCACAGATAGATCAACTACAAAAGATGAGGGAGGGTGAATAATATGCAAGAAGTTCAAAATCTTAAACAACTACGAGACCAACTCGACGACGAGAAAAAAGGTGGCATCGACAAAGCAACCGCCATACAAGATCTTCGTTTCTTGTGTTCGCGGACTGGTTATGGATTACTTAACAATGTTAATCTTCACGCTCTGTACAATTCGGAAAGTAAAAAACTTTGCGATTTTTTGGTAATTGGGCATGACACAGCGGACAAGAGTGTGGCTTTTCCAATAAAAGAAATAAATGTAGAAGACCCAAACATGTATGTTGCAGTTGTTGCATATACCAATGGACAGGTTCGTGATGCCTATCTATTCAAGGCAACCGAATTTAAAAAGCCAGGATTATTTTCAATGTTTAAAAACAAGAACGGTATAGGCGGAATAGACATCGGTAAAGAAGCAAAACTAAGAGACTACAGCTTCGGTAATGTAATAAACGGAATTAAATAATTCCACAAACAAAGTAGAAAAACGTCAAAGACGATTTCTTAAATAAAAAATAAAAAAATTGGGAGGAACAAATGAAAGACAAAAAGAAAAAAGGTGCAGCAATAGACATTTACGCAGGAAAGCCATTTAACAGGGTTATTGGTATCGACGTAGCGAACTCTACTATTAAAATATGGACGGACAACGGCGAACATAACGAATATAGAAACACAGTACGTGAGATTAACGACGCGGGTCTTGTATATTCTTTCAAGACAAATTATCAAATGTATGTCTTGGACAAAGAAGTATACGAAGTAGGTGACTTGTCAGCCATGGGTTCTGGTGGTCGTGGTAAAGCACGTTATAACAGTAACGCATTCAGAATCGAAGCACTTATCGGTATTACAAGTGTATTAAAGCCAGGAACAAACGATAAAATTCGTGTTGTAACAGGTCTTCCAAGTTCATTGAGCAAGAACTCTGCTGTTGCTGATGAAATCAAGAAAAGCCTTACAGGCAAATTTTCGATTAAATCAGTAAAATGGGACCAAGTTGACGACATCACATTTGAAATCGTTGACGTAATCGTGGTGCCACAGCCACTTGGAACATTGTACAACTTTGTTTATGACGAAAAAATTGGTGAGCTTGACCAAAAACTTCTTTCACAGCGTGCACTTGTTGTTGACATCGGATGGGGAACAACTGACCTTGCGGTATTGGAAGAATCAAGAGTACGTGGAACATTCGGTTTCGAAATTGGTGTTTCTGACTATGTTGCTAACCTTCAGGAAGATGTTAACGACAAAATGCCAGAAGCAAGTATTTATGCACTTAACCCCCACCAATTCGACGTTGCATTGCTTGAAAGTACAACGGTTGAAACACCGTTTGGTAAATTTGACCTTTCAAAATTATCTGAAAAACACAAAGAAATTCAAGCAAGACGTGTGTACGAGGCTGTTATGAGTCTTGGTCTTGAATTCAGCAAGCTTTACCGAATTATTCTGTCTGGTGGTGGTTCATTACAATATGAAAAATACCTTCGCCAATTCTTTAATGACCCACGTCTTATAATTCAACAAGACGCGGTTACAGCAAACTCGAAGGGTTTCCACCTTCTTGGTCAATTCTAAGAAATTCAATCACACGGGATTACTTCTCGTGTGAATTCCTTATATAAACAACGGAGAAACAAATGATACTAAGTTCTTTTGATAACACGCTTAAACAAATAGCCAGCGACAAAAATTTGATGGCAAATGTCACGTGTTTTAATGTTGTCAAAGATCTTATGGCAATGGTTCATGCGGTTCAAGCACTTGCAAGTGCCAACCAAGGTTCAAATGATATTCTTCAAGTGAATATCTCGGCAAAATTAACAGAATGTGAAAGTATAATAACAACTTTTGGTATGCAGAGATTGGCGGCGTGTGGTGCATTATCAGGCGGTAACCAGCAACAAATGCACCAACAACCACAGCCTTTTACACCAAATACTCAAATGCATAATCAAAACTTCTATTATCCAACAATGGGGCAGATGCAACAGGCTCCGATGCCACAACAACCACAAGTAATGGCTCAACCACAACAACAAATTACTCCGATGCCACAACCACAAGTAATGGCTCAACCACAACAAATAGTACAACAACCTGTGCATCAACCGACTCCGATGCCACAACCGCAGCCTGTGCAACAACCTCAAGTTGCGCCACAGCCAGCACCACAGATGCAACAGGCACCCGCCGCACCACAACCAATCCAGCAACCTCAACCACAATTCACTCCACAAGAGCAGTCTGCACAACAAGCGCCAGCATCAGGTGGCGAATCAATAATGGGTTTCAGCTCGCTTCCTGGTATGGGTGGTGGCGGTGGTGGGGACAAACCAGCGGTCGGAAGGGACTATATACTTAAACTACTTAATGAATGATGATAAAAGAATTCATGAAAGCACATACAAAGGATGGAGGGAGAATGAAAGCAAGCATAAAAAAGACATCTGTTGCATTCTTGGTAGCAATAATGTTCGTTTTTGCTGGGGTTATGATGACGACCGGATCATTTCGGGCATCAACATCAGACGCCAGTCTAGGCGAAACATCACAACCTGCACCAAGAGTTGGTAACGATGGTAGTGGTAATGGAAGTATCGAAACACCGTTTCTTGTTGGAAGCCAACATACTTTGGATACAATTGTGCGAACCAATGCGGGAACGGCTAACCGCCATTTCCGACTTATAAACGATATTACTATGACGGGCAATTGGAATCCAATCACAACACTTGGAAATACAAGTGTGTTTGATGGTGCAGGTTTCACAATTCACAACTTTACAACAAATGGTGCGGGTAACCGAGGTTTATTTGCCACAGTTGCTGGCGGAACTGTTCGAAATCTTAATTTCGAAAACGTAAGTGTTACCGTATCTGCGACAAGGGGTGGTGCGGTTGCTGGAGCAGCAAGCGGAAATGCCCGATTTGAAAATATCCGAGTAGAGAATGGATTTGTCCGTGGAACAAACTTGACACAGGGTGGAAGTGTATCAACATCGCACACAATGGGTGGACTTGTTGGTGAAGTTCCGTCTGGAACTGTTCGTTTTGAAAACGTATTTAACGGAGCAAATATCGAAGGTCAATATTTCCTTGGTGGAATTCTTGGTCACGGAACAAGTAGCAGTACTATCACAGTAATCAATTCAATGAATACAGGAACCATAACCGCTCGTCACGGGTCTTTTGGATATGCTGGTGGTATTGTTGGTCTTACACAAAGTAGTGTTAACATAACAATCGACACCGCAGTAAACACAGGTGCGGTATGGTCATTTAACCGAGACACAGCAGGTATTCTTGGTATGGCATGGTCAGGACGTGCTTATATACATAATGCAATTAATAACTCTCCAGTAGCAACAAACAGCGGTACACGTGGTGCAATTGTAACAAGAAATTCGGCGACGGTTACAATTACAAACAGCTGGTTCAACAATGAATTAGTAGCATCAAATATGCAACTGATTGCACCAAACCAAACAAGCACAACAATCGTGGGCAGCGGAAATGTAGATTCAGCTGAAATGGAAAGCCAAGCCTTTCTTGACATGATTAATGCTGGTACATATCCTCCAAGATTCTCGTGGGGTCCAAATGGTCCAGAAGTTCGTGTACTTGCAAACAGAATATCAATCGTATTTGATGCAAACCGTGGTGTCTTTGAAAATGGCGAAACCATGTTTACAGGAGATTGGGAAGCAGGTCATACATTCATTGGTAACGAAGTTGAAGAGCCAACACGAATTGGTTTCGACTTTTACCGCTGGAACACAGCAGCAGACGGAAGTGGTGAATATGTTGACGTTGAAGACATTCAAACATCAACTGCTCGTACTTTGTTCGCACAATGGACGCCAATTAATTTTGTAGTTGACACCACGACACATACCGATCCAGGTCAAACAACACGTATCTACAACGGACCAGGACTTGGTGATGGTAATCCAACTACACTTTCAATATATCAAACAGGTTTTGCACGAACATTCTTTAATGTTGCGGATGCAAATAATATCTTTATCGGTTGGATGGCTCTCCGAAATGAGGGTGACCCAACAGATATGAGTGATTGGGTTAACATTGGAACAGGATTTAATGTTCCAGAAGGTGTTGACGAGTACCGCCTTAGCTTTTATCAAGACGGCGTATATCTTATTGATGAAGACTTTATCAGTAACTTTGTATGCGAAGATACAGGAATAATTACAATTCGTGCATTCTTCTCGGATCAAACACCAATCACAGTCAACTTTGATGTTGGAGTTGGTTCAGCAGACGTATACCAAAGACAATTTGGTACGATAAGGGTTGATAGTACCACAAGATCATTTGGTTCAGACGTATCATTTGTTTACAATCAAACAGCAGCGTTCGTACTAGAAATAACACCAAACAGGTTCCGTACTCTTGAAGGTATTCTTGTTAACGGCGTTCCGCATGCTGGAACAATACACGAAGAAGACGGTGTATATACAACAGACATAGTCCCAGTAACGGGGAATGATGTTCGTGTTATCTTTGGCACACAAATGTTTGATTTCGTAGTCGAAGCAAGTAATCCACTAGCAGATGCAGGTATCCAAGGATTTAATCCAAGTGCAACAAACGAAATTGGACTTGGCAGCACGAATTTGGAAAATCCAGGTATAAGCTTGCAATCCGTTGCTGGTTTCAGACTTGTAAGTCCGTCTGCGAATAATATAAGAATATGGAATGTCAGAGAATTGCGTTATGACTATTTTAGCGCGATTGGTGGAAACATCTCGTTCGCGGCAAGTGATTTAAATGAAAATTTCTTTGCGAATTATGTTCAAAATGGCGTAGTAAGAATTGTTGCAATATTCGTACGTCAATTTGCAATAAATGTCACAGTAAATGACCAAACAATGGGACGATTTGACATCGTTATAATCGAGCCAAATGGCGCGAGACACGAAAATCCGACCACAAACATATTTGATGAAGGTTCGGAAGTAACAATTATTCTCCAACCAACAGAAGGTGCATCAATTGGTGAAATCGTAGGTGCTGATGGTGACATAAATGCAACAAGGGATATGATTATATTCACACTTGGCGGACAAAGAGACATTCACATCGACTTTGAAATAAGAGCATTTACACTAGTGGTACAAGCACTTGACCTGGCAGACAGACTAATCGACAGTTCAGTTATTACAACAAGCACAAGTGTAACAGACCTTAGTATGGGTGACACAATCGCAAACATCAGTTTTGCTGAGGAATTGTCTGGATTATATGCATTCCGCGGATGGTACGCAATTGTTGATGGAGAACCATTGTCACTTACAGAGGCAGGATTCGTTGCTCAAGATGCGACTGCAATTGTAAATCTTGCGTTTAACCAAACATTTATCGATGATTTTGTTGACGGTTTTAATCTTCATATAATTGCAAGATTTGAACAAGTCCATTCTATTCAATTCGAAATAATAGGTAATGGGACATTTACTGCTCAAGTAATGCGTTACGAGGCAGGTGAGTGGGAAGTTGATCCAAGTGGAATTGTTATTAGCAATCAATTACCGCACAGCTTACCAGCAGGGACAAGACTATTACTTACCGTCACACCAGCGTCATTCTATGAATTGTTTGCAATTGACAACCAAGAAACTACAAACAATACAGCAATCTTGGTGGTTGACGGACTTCGATTTATTCCAATCGAGTTTATACGCGAACAAATCACAATAACAACAACCATGAGCCTTCGTGGTAATGGTTCGATGGATACTGGTACAACAAGTGTTTCTCTTGGTGATGTTATAATGCTTACATTTAATCCAACTTCTGGATTCGAGCTATCAACTTGGAGAATAAATGGGCGCGATGTTGATGGTATACAAGATGTAACAAGAAGCGGAAACACAGTTCGTATTACCGTTACAAATGAAATACTTGAACACCTTAGAAACAATAACTATACATTTACAAACAACATTGAAACAATTATGAACAGAACTTTCTTGTTCGGTATGCTTGCCGCTCTTATAATCATACCTTTGCTTGCTCTTTTCATAACATGGATGATGGTATCTAATGCAAGAAAGAAAAAACAATACGCAGCATTAATGCAAAAAAGACAACAAGGTTCAATAATGATGGGTCAAAGCGAAGCGTTGAAAAAACTTCGTGATGACATGAACAAATAGTAAAAAAGGAATTGTGAGGGAAACGTATGAAAAACAAAAAGAGGTTTTCGGTTCTTGGGCTTGGAATAGTATGTGCGTTTGCAATGATGGCGACCAGTATATTATACTTGGGCGCTTTTACTGGCGGACAGGCAATTATTCAATTACAAGCGACACAGCAAAGAAACTTGCAAGGTGGTCAAGACCGAGGTGGACTTGGAACGGTCGAATCTCCATTTCTTGTTGGCAGCCAAGATACATTAAATACACTTGTACGAAGCAATGCGAACCTAGCCGACAGGCACTTCAGATTGATCAACGACATTGATTTTACAAGTTCATGGAACCCAATTACGACGTTGGCGGCTGGGAACGTGTTTGATGGGAATGGGTTTACTATTAACAATTTTACTGGTACTGTTACTAACTTTGGATTGTTTTCAAACCTTTTTGGAACGGTGCGTGATGTTAACTTTACAAATGTAAGTCTTACTGGTGGACACGGTACAATAGGTGTTGTTACGGCAAGATTACAAACTGGTGCTTTAATTGAAAATGTAAGAGTCGAGAGTGGAGTAATCAATGGTGGTTCTCAAGTTGGTGGACTTGTTGGACGTACAGTTGCAGGCACAAATGCCATAATAAGAAATGTATATAACGGAGCAACAATTACTGGAGTCGGTAACGTTGGTGGTATCGTCGGAAGGGCAGGAGATTCTGATGTCCAGCTTTTGGTCGAGAATGCTCAAAACTCTGGAAATATAAATGCAACTGGTTCATTTAATGGTGGTATCGTTGGTTATGTACGTGGTGCTGGTACAAATGTAAACATTTTAAGAAGCAAAAACTCTGGGAACTTGGTATTCGGAAGCTGGAGTGGTGGGATTGTTGGTGAGGTATCTACCACTTCTACACTTGTTGTAGATTGGACGATTAACACAGGTACAATTACTGGGGCGGCAGGTATTGTTGGAAGTGCCTGGAATGGACATGTGACAATAAGAAACTCTATTAATGATGCAGTTATCACAGGCTCGCAAGATGCTCTTGCACGACGAAGTAGTGCAGCAGTTGTAATCGAAAACAGCTGGTTCAATAACACAAAGATGCCAAGTGGAAGATTAATAAACAACCAAACAAATACAACAATAACAGACAGCGGAAGTCAAACAACACTTCAGATGTCACAAGCCGCATTCCTTGAGATGGTTCATGCCAATGGTGGCGAGCAAAATGTTTTCGTTTTTGAAAACGGGGAATTGACGTTGCGTGTTCTTGTTGTCGATCAAACATTGGTATACAGGTTCGAACCAGGTGACGGAGTAGGTGAAAACTTTATTATTCGTCAATCGGTTGATCTTCTCACAATTACTCTTCCATCACATACAACAACAGGATTTATTGTTCCAACAAAAGTCGGTTATATATTTGACGAATGGCGAGTGGAAGTAGGCAGCGATGTTTTCTATCTCCAACCTGGAACAACTTTTACAAACACAGGCGAAGTAAACAACCTTGTATTCACAGCAACATTCAGAGAGGCACAATTCACCCTTGACATTGCTGGATATGGTATACCAAGTATTGTTGGAGGACACACTTACGCCGAGATTGGTGACACCGTAAACCTTACAACCGAAAACTGGACCGATGGAAATTTTCAATGGAATGTAAGAATGGGTGCTACTGCTGGTTATACTAATATTGGAATCACACAAAACGAATCATTTACAATCGACGAACAATTTATCCTTGACCATGTTTACTTTTACGAAACACCAGTCGGTGACCGTGTTGGAAGAATTGAAATAAGAGTAATAAACGTAAACACATCAACAGCAATTAACACATTGTCTCCAGTAAACGGTGGAACATTTGAATTCCAAGTTGATAATGGACAACCAATACAAGTAAGTCTTGGTAACAGAATAAGTATTCAAAGAGTAGATGCACAACCAAACCAAATTACAAGAATTACTGCAACACCATCAGACCACTTTGAACTCGAGAACATTATACTTCGTGATGGCGGTACAGAACTTCACAGATTTGAAGGAGCCGAAACGTTTGATACATCTGGACTTTCGAACTTTCTTCTTGGTAATATGCAAAACTTTACTATCGAAGTTAATTTTGCACCAATTCCATACGATTTTCATATATTCGCAGCAGTCGTTGGCGAGTACGAAGACCCAATTAGCAATGTAATCACAATTAACAATGAAACAGATATAAGAATGGGTCATGACGCGAGTATTGATGTAACTGCGAATTCAACGGCTGGGTCATATCGTTTTGTTGCTTGGAAAATTCTTTTATCAAACGGTACATTTGACAGACAGCCTGCTGGGGCATTGAATTTTGCAAGAACATTCAATAATGTCGATAGCCTAACCCTTGGACGTTACTTGCAACAAGATGGAACCATAGTAGTTATTGCAGAGTTTGCACCGACACATCTTTTATCTGTTAATGTTGGTGCTGGTCAAAGTGACTTTGGTAATATTTCGGTTACCGTTATTGACCCTATTGAAGGCACGTCAGAACTTGGTAACTTTTCAAATCTAAGCGTTTCACATGGATCTACCGTAATTATCTATGCTCGTCCAAATCCAAATGGTATATTCGACTTGCTTCACATGACTGGACTTCCTGTTGGACACCTTCCAGTAGAGGGAAGAGTCGAATTCACAGTCACAGCTGGGCATGATATCGACGTAGTATTTACATACAGACAATTCAACATAGTCTTCCAAGCTAGGGAAAACCAAGTTAACCCAGTAAGTGGTGTAAGTGGCTTTGTACCAAATGTAGATGGTATTGAAAGTCTATCAACACTTCGACTTGGCTCAACAATAAACCCAGTTGCGGGAACAGGTTCATCAAGGGAAGGTTTCAGATTTTCTCACTTTACAATTAATGGTTTGGATGGAAATCCAATGATGCTTGAGGGTGTACAGGATATTTCACTTTCATTGTTGCTTGCAAACCTTCAATTTATTAACCAAGAACGTTCTTTCGTTATAACCGCAAACTATGTACGAACATTTACTCTTGATGTACGATATGCTGCTGGAACAGAAAACATGGGAGAATTTAGTGTATACATAGTGAACGGTACGGACGAAGAATACACAACATACCGCGAATTTGATGCAGGCACAAGACTTGTTATCCGTACAACCCCATTCAATTTTCATACAGTCGAGTCTATAGGTGGAACAACAACAGGACTGCGTGGTGATGGAAGTGCCGAGATTACAAACCTTCGTGAATCAAGAACAGTAACAATCAGATTTGTTGCCGATGTATTTGATGTAAAACCAACATTTAGCCTAGGCAATGACAATGCCGTAACAATGGCAAGCAGAACCGAGGGATTGACAGTTGGAAATACTGTTGAATTAAGTGTTACACCTCCAGGCGGACGCCAAATTACAAGTTGGACACTTAACGGACGCAACATTGATACAATTGACGGTGTTGTACGCAGAGGAAACACTATAGAAATTGAACTCACAATCACAATGCTTGAATGGCTTGAAGCAAATGAATTCGAACTTCGATCAGTCGTTGACTTTGGTATGACAACAGCAGTACTTATGGCGATTATACTACCAAGTGTGCTTATTCCTCTTCTGATTGCTGCGGCTGTGTTATATTTCCTTCGCTCAAGAAAAAAATATGCAAGTGTCAAGGCAGAGCTTGTTGCTGCTAACCGTCAAAAAGCTACATTCAACCAGGCTTCTATGATCCAAGACCTTAAAGACGGCAAAAACGTAGGTCAGGTAACGGATGCAGATGTTAAAAAAGCAATGAAAGACAAGAAAAAAGACAAGTAAAAAATTATACTTAAAAACCGCCATCTCAGGCGGTTTTTGTATGCAAACCATCCACATTGGCAATATTTTCCTTATGAAAACAATTTGGGAAAGAAGCGAACAGAAAAAATTTGACCAGCTTCAAAGTGATATAAAATGCGATGTTGCGATTATTGGTGGGGGCATTGCTGGGCTTATGAGTGCGTTTCATCTTGTGAAGGCTGGGAAGAGGGTATGTATTCTTGAAGCAAATCGAATTGGTAGTGGTGTTACTGCAGGTTCTACCGCAATATTAACATATGCACAGGATGTGATATATCGATATCTGATACGAAAGCATGGAAAGGATGCTGCATCAAAATATTTAAATGATTCACAAAATGCAATAAAAGAAATAAAGAACATAGTTGAAAAAGAAAAGTTTGATTGTGACTTTGAAGCGGTTGACTTTGTTTTGTTTTCTACAAAATATTGTGGCAAAAAGTCGTTGATGAAAGAGGTAAAGGCATACAAAGAACTTGGACATGAAGTTGAACAAGAATTTGATCCAGGACTTCCATACAAAGTTGCAAAGTCTCTTCGATTTAAAGGCAATTACCAATTCAACCCATTAAAACTTTGTGATGGGCTTGCAAATTATATAACCCAAAATGGTGGGCAGATTTTCGAAAAAACACTTGTGAAAGAAGCTCCGAATGAAAGTCATCTTAAGATAGGCGAGTATACCGTATTTGCCGAAAACTTTATTGTTGCGACACATTTCCCATATATCAATCTACCAGGGTTCTTTTGGTTGAAAATGTTTCAACACCAGAATTATTGCATAGCATTTAATCCGCCAAGTGGTTTTGAAAATTTTGCAAAAGGTACAAGTTACGAAAGTATCGATAAAACTGGATTTGAATATAGACGTGTTGGCGAGGCGATTTTGTGTGACGGGGCTTCCGTGCGGGTTGGGCAAAAACCATATAAAAGCAAATACCAAATCTTGGAACAACATATTGAAAAGCATTTTGATAGCCAAAACGAAATAGTACGTTATTGTTCGCAAGACTGTATAACTATGGACAAGTTGCCTTATGCTGGACGATATTCTCATTTTGTTGACAATGTTTTTGTTACAACTGGCTTTAATAAATGGGGTATGACAAATTCATATATCTGTGCCAAAGTTGTCACAGATATGATTCTTGGCAAGCTAGACATAGATGCACCATTTGATGAGAACATATATACACCACAAAGAATAGCACTTGTCGTAAATCCAGTTGAAACGGTAACAAATGTTGCCACAATTGCGGCTTCGTTTGCGAATGATATTTTGAATGTTGATGCAAAGAAATTTGAACGGATTGGCGCAGGGCAAGGAGCAATTATTAAATATAAAGGAAAAAGAGTAGGCGCAAGCCGAGAAGATGATGGGACACTCAATCTTATATCTGGAATTTGTCCGCATTTGGGTTGTAATCTTAAATGGAACAAAGATGAACGAACATTTGATTGTCCGTGCCATGGATCACGCTTTGATACAAAAGGCAAAATAATTAACAACCCAGCAACCGAGCCTGCAAAAAGAATTAAAATAGAATAGAAGATATGTGATATTATGAAGTATGAAAATCGCGATTATAGGTGGTGGAGCGGCTGGGCTTATGTGTGCATGTTTAATGTCGTCTGGGCATTCTGTAACTTTGTTTGAAAAGAATGAAAGTGTAGGGAAAAAGCTTTTACTTACTGGGAATGGACGATGTAATTTGACTAATCTAACTACTCCTGGAGCCTTTTTGAAATCTGTGCCAAACGGCAATGAATTTTTATCACCAGCTATACATAGCTTTACACCCAATGATACAATTAAATTTTTTGAAGAAATAGGTATTCAAACTCGTGTTGAAGATAAGAACAGAATTTTTCCAACAACGGGCGGGGCGATGGCAATCAAAAAAGCCTTGGAAAATCTTGCCGAATCACGCGGGGTAAAGTTTATGCTTTATTCAAATGTAACGAATATTACCAAAGCACAGAGCTGTTATGAATTATCTATTCTAAATGAGAATTATATATTTGATGCGATTATTATCGCAACAGGTGGAATGTCTTTTCCAACAACAGGTTCTACAGGAGATGGGTTTGTTTTTGCAGAAACTTTTGGGCACAAAATTATACCAGTTCGCCCATCGCTTTGTGGGCTAAGGTTTGAGACCTCAACCGGGTTCCAAGGAATAAGTATAGAATGTACAGTTACTCTTGATGATATAAAAGAAACGGGCAGCATGATGTTCACCAAGAACGGTGTGTCAGGTCCAGTTATATTCAAGCTAAGCTCGATGTTAAAAGGACAGTCTGTTGCTGGTAAAGAAATCGTTATCGACTTTGTCCCACATATTGACAAGCCGACATTCGATTCAAAAGACAAACCTTTTTTTGCATTCCGAAAATATCTTCCACAAAATGTTGCGAATTGGCTTGTTGCTCGTGGTGATAAACCAACATCTATAAAAAAAATACGTATCCCAATAAAAGATTTCGAGCCAATTGAAACCGCAACGATCACGCGCGGTGGTGTGGATTTGCATGAAATTAATCCCGAAAATATGGAGAGTAAATTAAACAAGGATATGTTTTTTATTGGTGAGGTTTTGAACATTGATGCATTATCGGGCGGATTTAATTTGCAAATTGCATTCTCGACGGCACATGCATGTGCCAAGTATTTGAATGAACTCTACCATGCGTAGGGTTTCTTTTTGTTATGACTATATTATAATGGTGGCAAGGAGGGAAAATGGACACGACTAAAATCGGTGCTTTCATTGCCGAGAAGCGCAAAGCAAAAGGAATAAAGCAAAGTGAATTGGCAGAAAAGCTTAGTGTAACCGATAAGGCTGTTTCAAAATGGGAATGTGGAAAGGGCATTCCAGATTCTTCGTTAATGTTGCAATTATGCCAAAACTTGGATATTTCAGTAACCGAGTTATTATGCGGAGAGGAAATATCAAAAGCAGAAGCCACATCAAGGGCAGAGGAAAATACGGTAATGCTATTAAAAAAAATAGAAATACGTGAATATGGTGACATAGATGAGAACGAGAAAAAAGAGTTGGAGAGAGAATTTAAACAAACGACAAGTGCAAAGTTTTGGAAAAAAATGAATGCATTGACATTTATTCAATCTACGTTTTGGATTATAATGTTTTGCTTGTCTACATTTTTAAATTGGCACGAAATTGCTACAACGGTCTTATTGATAATGATGGTGTTGAATGCACCGTTGCCCTATATTATCTTAATCATACGAATGAGCCAATTTTCAACTTGGCTTAATATTTCAAAGTCTGTACGTGAATCAAAGTTAAGTGATGGACAGCATTAAAATACTTAAATATTTGTTGACAATTATTTTTAAAATATAGTATATATGTAATATGAAAAAATTCGCAGCATTTTTTGGCACCACAACTACGACCATTTCGTAGCATTTTGTGATGTCTTTTTTGTTTAAATTAATTCAAAGAGTCCTCGCAAAATGCGAGGGCTTTTTATTATTTTTAAAGCCCTTATGAAAAATAAAAGAGGGTATATGAAAAAGCTATTTATAATTTGGAATTTCAAAAGACCAACCCCAAGAATGGGGTTATGTATGAATTTAAAATCGGACGAGAAGAAAACTTGTGTAAATTGAAAAATTAAATAGGAGAAAAATAAAATGAAAAAATTAAAATACCTAAGTGGTCCAGGATACATAAAACCTGACTATCTTATAGAGGACGCAGCAAAAGCAAATAGCGTCATAATGTTTGCGTTATCAGACGTAATAAATCAATTGGAAGAAGGGGGCTGTGATATTTTTGAAATGCGAGATGCAAGTATAAAGCTTAACAGCTTGATCAATTCTTCTATGTTAAAGCTTGGACTGCCTGGGGCAGAACATGGTCTTCGCTCGGAAGTTGATCAGCTTTTTCTTGACAGACTTGATGAACTTGACAAAGAATGTGCAGATGCAATTGAATCTGGTCAAAGCGATATTTACGAAGGAATAGATAAGAATAATATTTACGACGTTCGTAAGATAATTTCACATTTACGTGTAAATGATTTGAATGCCTATCCTAACCGTGAACCCGAAATTATGCAAGGGTCATAAAAAATGCATTTCACGGTCTTCGCTTCGCCTTATGCATTTTTTGGACATTAAAACATAATAACAAAAACCATCGACTAGTTCGATGGTTTTAGTTTGCTATTAACGAGAATCGTTTTCTTTGTCTAGGCTTGTTAATCTTGAATACATACTGTCAAAAAGTATGGCTTGTTTTTCATAATATTCTGTGCTGAGTCTATCGTAACTCGAGTCAAACTCTCTCTTTGATATCCAGCCATCATAGTATTCATTTGTTAAATTATCGTTTCTTTCACAATTTATTCCATGGTCTACATGCTGCTGAAGCCATTCATCCAAAATACTTGTTTCAATATAATTGCCTTGACTGTCAATTCCTGCCGCGAAATGCCTGTGATATTTTCTTTGTCGTCAAAAGTTTTGAATCTTATTGCATCTTGTGCAAAAGACATTACAGCATTATTGAATGCTTGTTCTTGATAGTCGAGTTCTGTAGAATTTTCCATATATTCTCCAATTTAACCCCAATCTAATAGAACAGAACGGAATACTCTTTTTTAGGGATAAACTAACACCCACTAGGAAGTGGGTGCTTTTAGGCCAATGCCTTGATTGTGGAACAAGTTATGTTATTTGAACTTGTAGTGTAATTCATTTCATGATATCATAGAATTGATAATCTGTCAACAGAATTAACGGAGGAAAAATGGACAAATCAAAAGACAAATATTACATTGGGTTGGATATCGGGACTGCTTCAGTAGGTTGGGCGGCAACGGACACACAATACAAGCCACTAAGGATAAAAGGTGAAAACGCATTAGGTGTACGGTTATTTGATGAGGCAAAAACAGCTGAAGAGAGACGCATTCGACGTGCACAAAAAGTTCGAATGAAAAGGTCGCGTCAACGACTTAAATGGCTTAGGACTTTACTTGAAGATGAAATTAGTTCAAAGGATCCAAAATTTTTCGCGCGATTAGAATCTAGCAGTTATTGGCGTAATGAAAAACAGTTGCATGGATTACCAACATTAGATTCATTGTTTGCTGATAGCTCCTTTAGTGATAAAGAATACTTCAAGCTATTTAAAAATACATATTATCTACGGTCGTATTTAATGGATGAGAAGTCATGGCGTGGTTCACCACCAGATATCAGATTAGTTTATTTAAGCATTGCACATATATTAAAAAATCGCGGACATTTTTTGTATGAATTTGAGACTAATGAAAGCAATGGGGCAGACACACAACAATGGGGATATGAACTATTTAATGCATTGAACTTGTATCTATCTAATGAACAAAGCGAAGATGACCGCGATCCGATAGCTTTCGATATTTCTAATTTTGAAGAACTTTTGAATATTATCATGGATAATAAGATGAATCGAACTGTAAAAAGTGTTGAGCTTGGCAAGTTATTACTTGCAAAAAATAAAATTGAAAATATTAAACACGGGCAAAAGATGGTAGATACTTTAGTAGGTCGCAAGGTCGCAATTAAGGACATCATCGAAGGTTATGAAGAGGGCGAAATGACTCATGTGGAATTTGCCAAGAAATGGGAAGATGAGGCTCCAAGATTGAAAGCCGCATTGGGTGACGATTATAATCTAGTAGAGTTGTTAAAGAATATATACGATTGGTTTGTACTTATCAGGGTATTGCAAGGTAAATCAAGTATAAGCACATCCATGGTAGAAAAAGATAAATTACACAAACAGCAATTACTCTTTTTAAAACAATTAGTTAAAGAAAAATCTTTGCATAAATATGAAACAATTTTTCGTTGCAATAATACACAAAACAATTACGCATCTTGGATCGGAACCAATCTTAGGCGTGGTAAAAAATATGTTGCGACTAAAAACGCACCTGGAGGGCGAAAAGAATTCTTTAAATCAGCCACTAGTTATGATGATTTTATTAAATTTCTTAAAAAAGAATTGGGTGATATATACAATTTGCCAGAAGCGGAAAACATGCGGAATGAGATTGACAACAAAAACTTTCTTGTTAAATTGCGGACTACTGATAATTCTACAATTCCATATCAGTTACATAAACGCGAATTAGATATCATCTTAGCTAATGCAGAAAAATATGATATATTCTCCGCCGATATTTGTGAGAAGATTAAATCTATTATGACTTTTCGTGTTCCGTATTATGTTGGGCGTCTTAATACATACAAGGGCGATAATGAAAAAAGACACGTTTGGGCATCCCGTACACCAAAGGGCGAAAAATTGACGGTCGATATAAACGGTAAAAGTTATCGTGAATCTATAACTCCATGGAATTTTGATGAAATGATAGACCATCATTCAAGTAACAAAGCATTCATGGAGCGTATGATAAAGACATGTACCTATATAGACGGTGCACGCGTTTTACCTAGATATTCAATGTTATATTCAAAATTTGCCGTGTTAAATGAATTAAATGGGCTCCGTATAAATGGCGATAGAGTTTCTGTTAAAACCAAACAAGATATTTACAATGAATTATTTAAAAAACACAAACGTGTAAGCATAAAACTTTTGATAGATTTTTTGAAAGCCGATAAGAATTATGGATACGAAAATATAAAAAAAGAAAATATATCAGGTATTGATATACATGGAAATGGATTCAATAACAACCTTGCTTCGTATATTGAACTTTACAAAATTTTTGGTGAAGACATCGAAACTCGTGAAACAATGAATATTGTTGAGAGGATAATTGAGTTACACGCGTTGAATGAAAATAAAAAAATGGTGCGTGAATTAATTGTTCGCGAGTATGATTATCTATCACCAATAATTCAACAAGCATTAGGGCGGCTAACTTTCAATGGGTTTGGTAATTTAAGTGCAGATTTTCTGGACGACGTTGATATTCCAATTATTCGAATCATGTGGGAAAATAATTTAAATCTAATGGAAATTTTACATAGTCGAGAATTTGGTGTTCGCGAATGGTTAGATGACTTAAATGGTTTGGAAAAAAATAAGACTGATGATGAGATTTTATCAAAGAGTTACGCATCACCATCGATTAAACGTGCGGTAAATCAAGCAATACAAGTGGTAAGTGAAATATCCGAATTAACGGGAAAACCACCAGGAAAAATTTTTATAGAAGTCACAAGAAGCAACACACAAGAAAAAAAACGAACTATATCACGAAAAAATAGGTTGATGGATTTATACAAAGGAATCTCACGAACCAACCAAGAGATTTTAAAAGAGCTTGATGGAATCGATGAAAAACAATTGAAAGGAAAACATGTTTATTTGTACTTTTTGCAATGTGGCAGATGTGCATATAGCGGAGATCCTATTAATATAAGTGATATTCTTGCTGGAAAAACTTCTCTTTATAATATCGATCACATAATTCCGCAGGCATATAAAAAAGATGATAGCATTTCAAATTTAGTACTGTCCAAGCAAAATATAAATGCCAGGAAATCAAGCACGTATCCTTTGTCACTTATAGAAGAAATTAATTCAAATAGATCAAAACTTGTCAATATGTGGGAAGGATGGCATAAAAATGGTTTTATGTCGACCGAGAAGTTGGCCAATTTGAAACGCGTCACGCCACTTAGTGAGTCTGAAAAATATGAATTCATCGCAAGACAGCTTGTGTCTACAGCTCAAAGTACTACAATCGTTGCAAAAATTCTTAAACAAAGATTTCCAGATACCGAAGTATTATATTCAAAGGCTGAAAACGTTTCTGATTTCAGAAACAAATTTGAAATTTTGAAATGTCGTGATGTAAATGATCATCATCATGCACACGATGCATACCTTAATGTTGTCGTTGGTAATGTCTATCATACTAAATTTAACAAGTCATTTTGGAAAAAGGGCGTGGACGATCAAAGGTTGAGTGCAAATCGTGTTTTCGATTTGGATGTCGATGGTGTATGGATTGCACCAAACAATCAAAATCGAACAGGTACAATAGAGATGGTGGACAAAGCCATCGGTATTAAATCAATACTGGTAACTAAGAAATTGCATAGTGGAGATGGTGAATTTTACAACCAAACAATTTATCCTGCACATGCAAGGCAAAAGGAAATTGATGATGGACGTAAAGCTGTCGATATATTGGAAAAAGAAAGCTTGTTAATCAAACGTAAAGGGGATTTTAACCCATTATCAAAATCATCGCAATATGGTGGTTTCAAAAAAGAAAACACAGCATATTTCATGATAATTGAATTTGACGATAAAAAAGGCAATCGTATGAAAAGATTTGAACAAATTTCCACAATGAACAAAAAGCATTGGCAAACTTTAACCAAAGCTGAACAAGAGCTAGAGTTAAGTAAAGATTATCCAAATACAAAAATAATTGATGACAAAATTTTAATTAACTCATTATTTGAAATTGGACCGATGCGTATTCGTATTACGGGCTGTAATGAAAGTAATATATACTTTCACAACTATAATCAATGGCTGCCTGAAGACAAATTTAGAAAACACATCCGTATTGTTTCGGAATACATAACAAAAATATCAAAGAAAGTTTTAAATCCACAAGATTACAATGGCAAAGAAGAATTTGTATTAGCATCGAAGAACAAACACAAGAAGGTTAGAAAGGTTGAAAACCTGGAACTCTTTGATGAGATTTGTGATGCTCTTAATAGAATGTATGGTGCATATCCGATGTTGAAGGGTAAAAGTCTGGGGCTTCCAGATATGTATGACAAGCTTATTGCTGCTAGGGAAAAATTTATTAGACTCAACATAACAGAACAATTGGCTATGTTGGATTGCCTTATAAAGGGTATGGGATGCAATGCTATAAACTTTGATTTAAGTGCGGTTGGTGGCGGTAAAGACGTTGGTAAGATCCAACCAAGTCGCTCGATAGGGGCATTGCCACTTACGATTGTGAGGGAATCTGTAACTGGGCTAAAAACTAAACGAATTGTAATTATACCAAAATCCGAGGTGCATATATGAGTTTCCGTACTGTAGTTGTTCGTAAACGATCCAAAATTGAAACTCGTCTAGATTATTTAGTTGTTCGTGGTGAAACTGAAAATCTTATTCATATTAATGAGATTGGTACTTTAATTGTTGAAACACCTGCCGTTGCTATTACTGGGCAAGCATTGATGATATTATCTCGGAATAATGTTAATGTTGTGTTTTGTGATGATAAGCATAGTCCTTTTGCGCAATTGCACACAATGTATGGTAATCATGCAACAAGCGGTAAGATTCGACAACAATCTAATTGGACAGTAGAAGATAAAAACAATGTATGGCAGAAAATTATCGAACAAAAAATCTATTGGCAATCTAAGGTATTGGTTAAATACAATCAAAATGAAGCTGCCACATTGTTGCAATCATATATTTTCGATGTGAAGCCAAATGATACAAGCAATAGGGAAGGTCATGCCGCTAAAGTATATTTTAATGCATTGTTTGGTATGGGATTTACCCGCCGAACAGATAACACAATTAATTACATGTTAAATTATGGTTACAGCATGATTTTATCTTCTGTATCTCGCGAAATTGTCGCTGCGGGATATGTGACGCAATTAGGAATTCATCATAGAAGTGAGGGCAACCAATTCAATCTATCGTGTGATATCATGGAACCGTTTCGACCTTTTGTTGATGCATATGTTTTGATGATTGAAGGCAATGATGATTTTAAGAATTTGATTACACAAATACTTTCGACAAAGGTTGTTATAGGCGGCAAAGAATTTTTTTTGGACGCAGGTATACGTCGATACGTTCGAGAAGTTCTTGATTGTATGAATGGCGAGTGCGAAATGCCGAAAATAGAGAAATTTATCTTAGGCGAAGAAAATGAGTTATAGATATATGAGATTAATTGTATTTTTCGATTTACCGAACAAAGAGTATGCGGAAAGCACGGCATATAGAAAATTTAGAAGATTTCTAGTAAAAAATGGTTTTGTAATGAACCAATTTTCTGTATATTCTAAATTTGCAATTAATGCATCACAGGCAGAGTTAATAAAAATCATGGTACGTAAAAATCTCCCTCCGCTTGGTAAGGTTCAAATGTTGCAAGTTACTGAGAGACAATTTGCCGACATGGAATATCTTGTAGGCGAAAAATCCACAAAGTTCGTAGACTGTGGAGAAAGATGGGTGGTGATAGAATGAAATTCAAACATAAAAGTTGGGAAAATTTTCTTGAATTACGTAAGGATATTATTAATGTGGTTGCAATAGAAAATGTCTCGGAATTGTGGAGAACTTGCCAAGAATTGCAAAACCAATCAGATGGAGGGGAGGGAGGATTTCATCTTTTTGATGATTTTTTCAAGGAATATAATATTATAAAAGAAATGCTTATTGAATTGAACATGACTAATATAGTTATAAATAACAAAAGGCTGATTAATGCACTTTTAAAAAAATGTACTGCAGAAATTGTCGGATATAAATATCAAGAAATTTTCTTAGAATTAACTAATCAATTCCATGAACTATGTAAAAATATATCTGAGGATATTGGTCTAGGTTGTAGAACTGAATTGAATCCAGAAATAGATCCGCAAGTCATATTTAAATTATTTGACATAAAATTTTCTGAGGATCAGACAGGTTTGTTAGAAAGATTGATAGACAAAATAAACTTATCTATAGATTTTCTAAACATATCGATTTTTATCTATTTATTCCCAAGCAAGTTTTTAAATCTAGATGAGATCAGGCAATTGCATGAACATTGCTCAGCAAATGCATGCTCCCTTATTTTTATTGAAGATTGCACAAGTCCTCTTAAATTATCTAATTTGCCTTATCAAGCAATTGTAATAGATGAAGATGGTTTTGAATTAATAGAAAATATTAATGAAGAGTTTGACACTCTACAAATTCCATGATAAAGTAGAACGTATGATAAAATTATACAAAATCGAACCGATGACATGCGTGAATTGTGGCATTATGCAGAATTTATTCTGCCACGAATTTGAGGTTTGAGAGTAGTGTAATTTTTGATAAGTCTCAAACCGGCGTGTCTTCTTCCTGCCGCTTGTCCTGTTTGAGAGTAGTGTAATTTTTGATAAGTCTCAAACGTTCTAATGTGCGCAAGCCTTCCACGCGTTGTTTGAGAGTAGTGTAATTTTTGATAAGTCTCAAACCTACTCCTTCTAATGGCTCTGTTGGCTCAAGTTTGAGAGTAGTGTAATTTTTGATAAGTCTCAAACCAATGGACGAGATAAAAGAAAAACTAGCAAGTTTGAGAGTAGTGTAATTTTTGATAAGTCTCAAACGGGATAGCTGGAGACAGAGGACCAATAGGAGTTTGAGAGTAGTGTAATTTTTGATAAGTCTCAAACGGGATAGCTGGAGACAGAGGACCAATAGGAGTTTGAGAGTAGTGTAATTTTTGATAAGTCTCAAACGTAAGTTTGCTTGGCTATGCATTGTTAAAAGTTTGAGAGTAGTGTAATTTTTGATAAGTCTCAAACACAAAGAGTTGTACAAGCATAACATATACGGTTTGAGAGTAGTGTAATTTTTGATAAGTCTCAAACAATAATTACCTATACCACTTAACTGACCAAGTTTGAGAGTAGTGTAATTTTTGATAAGTCTCAAACTCTATCATTATCAACACATTACATCTATAGGTTTGAGAGTAGTGTAATTTTTGATAAGTCTCAAACCGAGAACAAGCTGTTCGCTAAATTCGTCTTGTTTGAGAGTAGTGTAATTTTTGATAAGTCTCAAACCCCTCACAGCTGCCGCCTATAAATACTCAGGTTTGAGAGTAGTGTAATTTTTGATAAGTCTCAAACGATTTTGCTTGCAGCAGCTGAGCCATTTGAGTTTGAGAGTAGTGTAATTTTTGATAAGTCTCAAACGTGACAGATATAACAATGAGTCGTCGTAGAGTTTGAGAGTAGTGTAATTTTTGATAAGTCTCAAACAGATTAGAGTTAGACTTCATACCTAATTGTGTTTGAGAGTAGTGTAATTTTTGATAAGTCTCAAACATGTCAATGGAATGCTATACTTGGTTAACTGTTTGAGAGTAGTGTAATTTTTGATAAGTCTCAAACTGAATGCACAGCAATTACTAA
>Ga0136643_10001145_pt1 | contig 31610 bp, 15 predicted proteins | sample TergutLab28metaG_FD_96883 | JGI IMG/M metagenome (GOLD analysis project Ga0136643, IMG submission 96883) | Labiotermes labralis P1 segment gut microbial communities from Petit-Saut dam, French Guiana - Lab288 P1 (version 3) (version 3) | ecosystem: Host-associated > Arthropoda: Insects >...
GTTGTCATTTGTAGGTCCAAAAATAGCTCTCAAAATTTTCCTTTCAAAAACTCCTAAAATAGCTTCGTCAGATTTTGATAATACCCATGTTTCAGAACCATATACCAGCACTGGTCTGATCAAGGTCTTATATAATTTTATTTTATTTTTTATGGATGTATTTATGTATACGATATACAAATATTTGTTCAAAATGAACTGTTGTTGAAACATCTTATAAATTTAATTTCCCCTCCCTGTAAAGGTTAGGGTAGTCAAGAGCTATCAGACTGCATGGTGTCATATACAAAAAGAGAGTATCCATCAAGTTTCAATGTACGTCTTTAAAAGTAAAGTTAATCGTTACAGGATAAACAATTTTAGAAGAGACATGCTGACGAACTGACATCTCACCAATATGCGTTCACTTTATATACTCCATCCCAGAACGAACAACAAAACCGTCAACGATACGAGATACAATAACAGTGCATATAAGTTGCAAGTAGCGTAGGCGTTCATGGCGGCCGCGTCACTGTGCAAAGTTACTACGATTCCCAAGTAATACAGTACTTCAGCAGTATAATTTTAAAGACAACCTTCGCTTGGGCACAGAACCTTCTCGTTGACTTCTTGAGGGTAAATCTAATCTAAAACAAGCCGCTAACCTCCCACACCTACCCCTTCCAAACCATCTTCTTTCAACCGTCTCTCCAACCACCCACCAAGTGGTTCACCACCATGGAAATTATTCATAACAATATAACATAATATGCAGCAGCAATATCTCGTTACACTAACTTAGTGGCCGTTAATTGAAAATGGAATTAAAACAATCTCCCCGCCCATACACAGCACGTTAAACAAACAGTTTAATACATTTACCTACGGGTTATACAGTAATTTATGTGTAAATATACACACACAAAGAAGCGTAAAAGAGGAAATCCCGGCTTAAGATGTTACGTATCAAATTACAAGAAAGCATGGAAACGGAATCACATTAACAACAGTTGTTTATTTATGGATACATACAGTACATCCCTGTATCAAGTTGCATAGATGTGCTAAAAATAGCGGTATAGCATTTTTATAAATGTCTTACATTACTGTTTGCAGATTTTAATTGCACACGGTATATGCTGTATAAAACTGTACAAGTAAATTATATATAATTATACTATACTTATTATTCTGCATTTCATGTACTGAATTTCATGTTACTGGCCTACAGACCAAATTTTTCCGAAGCCGCTCGCATCACACAGAAGGTCGAACAGACCTGCCTTACCATATATTTTACCTAAATAAGACATCCCCCCCCTCCTCACCCCAAGTCGTTGGTGGTTCTGAGACTCGCCACGACAGTCGACAAGATTCAAGTCGAGACAGCATTTCGCATAAACGCAATGTTGCAGTGGAGATGGGTGGTTTCGGGCAATCTTTTTTGACTAAGAAAAAAGATATAATCATGCTCACGATAAAGTTACAAAATTTTGATACCTTACACACAAATGACAATTTAAGGAGGACACACTTCCTCTTGAACTGCAGGACAGTCATTTGAATCGTCACTCCCAGTGCCCAGCAGTAGAGGTACTGACGTGTGAATTTCTGGAGAAGACTTGAAATCAAACGCTAAAGCAAGGCGAGAAAAAGGCCTCTTCTTCTGCTGCAGAATCTCCCGACAGAAAACACGCATTCTCATAATTCGTTGCCTAGTTGTTGCTCCTCGCTGCTCGTTCGAATCGCTGTCTTCAACCTCCTTGATGACATCCTCAATTCCTCAAAGCCCCTCAGCCAACTTCAAAACCGTCACGATCCTCTCCGTATGTCCAGGCTCAGGTTCCTCAGCTTCAAAGGCTCACTGCTAGTCAGTTCCAAGACGATGGTCCAGTGTGAGATCCTGATCATGGTAGTTCAGCGACTAGAAGATGTCTTCAGAATTGCATCTAAGGATTTGCGCGTTTGGTTTAATATACTGGGTCCTGGGACAAACACGTACATGCGGAAAGACGTCGCGGGATTACCGTATTTTAAATTGGGAATTTAATTCCCATGATAATAACACATATACATGATTTAAGTTTGGCTCATTTATTTCAAACGGTATGAATTATCGGATATCATCCATGTGCTGCAGAACTCTTCATAGTTGTACAAATTTATGGAATCGCTTAAAATGTCCCAGTGTTTCCAAACATGTCGGTACAATAAAATAAGGCACTATTACAACAGTATGGTATTGAAGATCAAAGTCGTGCGCAGTCCACAATACACACGCACGCACAGTACACCGCAGAGTTATTGTTCTATTTCCGCCGTATCTTACTGCAGTAGGGCGCACCTTATTCCCAGACATGACGACACAAGGAACTTCACGGTGCGGTCCAGAAAGGTGGCATGAATCAGGTTCCATACTGACGACCAACAAACATTACGCGCCATTGTACGAAATTCAGTCGCCGGGCCGACGTGACGAGCGGAATTTGTGCATCCCTGATGTATAATACCTCATATTAAGTCGCGGTATTCATGTTGTTCATTCCGTTCATTATTTATAGCATATTCACGACACTAACCAACAAAATGCACAAACTTGTTCCTCAGGTACTTACAGTATAATATCACAATGAACATTGCTACATGTTTCGGACCGCAAGGGACTTTCATCAGGGAGTACAACAAAGTAATAAAGCACAAAACCAAATCAGTCACCTATGTGATGTAAAAAAGCCAAATGGTTAAAATATAGACATTTCTTTGTAGAGTTTATGAATGTGAAGAATATTGATATAGTGGAAATTATAGTTAAATAGTGTCTATACACTGTGAATGTGCATGCTATACTGAGTGGAATGTAAACATGCGGAGTGAATCAGTAAGTGGTTTATGTTTATGTGTATGTAAACACAACAACAACAGCTGTAACCACACGAGATAATTCTAAGGTTGAAACACTGCAACATATGACTCCTTGCAGATGGCCAATAAATCTGGCCGAACATGTTGGGATCGAACTTCGAATCAAAAGGAGAATTGTGCAACAAGTTGGTCTTGATCCTTTGTGAATATAACATAGCTGCATGGAAAATGTATAAAGCACAATCGACATCGCGGAGTCCGAATCGGTCAAAGCGTCATTAAATAAACAATAATAATACAATTATTATTATTATTGGGGGGACCGCGGTATCACAGTGGTTAAGGCGCTATGCTACAAATCGGAAGGTCGCTGGTTCGATCCCAGCTGGTGTCATTGGAATTTTTCATTGGTATAAAATCCTTCCGACCGCACTATGGCCCTGGGGTCGACTCAGCCTCTGACTGAAATGAGTACCAGGAGCATTTCCTGCGGGTAAAGGCGGCCGGTGCGTAAGGCTGACAAACTTAACACCATCCTGTGCCTCTGTCATGAAATCTGGGAACCTTAACTTCCTGGAACCCTCTGGGCCACTCCAGGCCTGTAACAGGACAGCTTTACATTATTATTATTATTGTGTACATGAGAATACGACACTGTTATACTGAAACGAATGAAAGGCAACGTGATGTATCAGTGACTGGCTACACAGGTAATGGCAAAGACGAATGCAGACGCCAAGGTAAATGCGGATACACTAATACACACGAAATATGAAAGCCTTCGATGTAGTAACGGGCACTAGAATTAATACTTACATTATAAATTTGAAGCTCGATAAGGCGATGTGTTTACTGTGTCGAGGTTCTAAACCCCGAACGCCTTTATAACAAGTGACGTTTAAACTAATTTAGTCAAACAGAGAGCCCGCATTGAAAATTAACTCCCACAAAATACAAATACACGAAAACGCAAGAATAATGAGTTTTTCCATTAATGCCGATCCATTTGAATCTCCCACTGCGGCTATAGGTTGTACTGCCCATTGCGACACGGACAGCATCCACGTGGTTAAAAACAAAACGCGTATATACGAAGAAGAGGGGGGGACTCCTATTTTATGAACACGCAAATTCTATTTTTGTCGGTGGGAGTCAATTATTCCGCGTATACTGACATACATTTATTACGATATGATCAAACCCACCAGTTTTCCCGGGCATTTTCCAGCAACCAAACAGTGTTGGTACCTATTAAATAGCTAAAGAGGGATTTATAAGCCCAACATACAGTTTTAATACAGTTTAAATGATTTGAATGTGCTCTGGTGCATATAGTAGAGGGAGGGGGGAGCGATGCCGAGTTGGACAATAGCAATCGTCGCGTTCAAAGTAAAGTAGACACTGAAGCCCACACAACACCAGGCTAAAAAGGCTACAAAACTGTGAAATACTCACAGAAAACAATGGCATAGAAATACCAGGTCCAGTGTCAGTAATAATGCCTTATAGAATGTGGAGGGTTACTTTTCACAGAGCACACATTTTTATGGGGTTTAGAAAGTTATATAAAACGAATCGCGAACACTGATACAGGCGCTGTGTGGATGTAGTGAGAACATACAGGAATTTGTGGATGGGGGCGGGGTGTGTATGAGTGAGTGAGAGAGAGAGAGAGAAAAGACTACCACTTTTAATATGAGGGCGAGCGAATTGGAAAGGTTGAACATTTTATTTGGCCTGAACCTTCCGAACACCCTCATCCTCTCAGTCCTAAAGCAGCCTATTTACTACATCATTGGCTTTTCACCACGGTGCAAAGCCATGTACAGTCCAACCCCAAGCGGCACCCCTTTCATACACCCTTTTACCAGTTTTTTTCCCTCTGACAACAACAAAAAATACCTTTTTATCTTCACACTTCTAACGGTAATGTGAAGAATGCAAATTCATTACACTCAAGTACCAATAGGAAATTTAACACACATCCACAGACGAGATAAATCGCACTACATACGAGTAAATTCCTTTAACTACTTAGGAAATTTGATATATTATAAAAAAGAAGTGGACATTGATACCAAATTGAATAACTATTTGAAAATAACAGACATTATTCACAGTAAGTGCAGCGCACAGAAAACTTGAAAGAAAACCTGAATAAAACTATACAATACACTAGCCTTTCCAGCTCTGTTACACGGTAGTGAAAATTGGACCACTAAAGCGGGAGACAGACGCCAGAAGAATAACGGCAGCAGAGAAGAAATGTACGAGAAAAGCAGCAGGATACGCTTGGACAGATTATAAAAAAACACACATATGGCAAAAGAACCAAATATAACCCCAGATTTAGACAAAATACAGGAATACATAAGAAAATGGTTGCAACATATAAACATAATGCCCCGTATTAGATTACCGAGAATACTTAAAAAAAAAAAAACACAGACCAACTGGTAGCAGAAACAAGGGGAGACTTCTAGGCATGTGAGATCGGAATGGGTCAACAAGTGGCCCAACTCCATGACCCGTTTGTATATTATCCAATCCATTTTCATACCTTCGAATTGGTCACTTTGGAAGAGGTTGCCCCACCAAAATTCGGAACGCAATTCCAGTTTCACAACCTCCCCTCCCCCCGATTTTCCGACGAACATATTTAACAGAACTAGTCCTCCAGTGAATAAACAAAATAAGCTGATAAATAAAAAACTTCATGATTATATAATAACCTCCATTCCATACTAACCTAAGGCGTGTACCGTACATTTATAGTTTAAATGTTTTCAATCCACTTATGTAACAAACAGCGTCTCACAGCTATATACAACAATAAGCAACTGCTCTAATAAAGGTAATTTACAGGAAGTTACTGAATTGCTTTAACTCCTGACATTGCGACGTGTCTTTGCTATTATACAGTTTAAATCACTCACGGCCTGATGACATAGCCACGATAACGAATTCTACATTGATTGCCGTAAAGAGAAGAGCCACACATTCTGCAGGTGTAATCTTCCAGTCTTACCTGAAAAGAAAACAAGACAGACTTTTAGGCAATGCGTGACAATTCTGTACCGAACGAAAGACGGTCTCTATTTTAGTAAAGTACAGACTGTAGCAGCACTTTCAATTGTGTTTTCATTATAAGTATACACATATGATGAATTCAGGTGAATAAATTATGACGATAATAAGATTCAGAGTTATAAACAACAAATGGAGACAATGGAAATCGTGGTGTATATTCCGATAATTATTGTTTATTTTGCAATATATTCAACAATAAACAATAATGCAAGATGACAAATAAGAAACCAACTAGATGTCAAATGTACTTTTATTTTACTTCTTACAGACTCAACATATTTCGGGCATTAATATGCCCATCTTCAGAAGTTTGCCACTATGTTGTTGAACTACCACATTGGTCGTTTCGTTCTGCAAAGATGGAGGCGTTAGCGTTGGCGTAAATTTATGCTGCTTAGTGGTGTGTGATTGGTGTGGTGTGTTTTGTCGCCTTGTTGTGGCTAGTAACGTGTTACTGTTGATGTTAACAGTTGTGACCTTTTATGTGTGATGCTCGTAATGTTTTCTTGAGTGTAGTGTGCTACCTGATTGGATTTGTAATTTGACGAGCTGCTAGTGTTCATTAGTAAAATAAAAGTAACAAGTGACATATAGTTGGTTTTTTATTCGTCAGCTATCACAATGCTGTACGGTCCAATAAACATCAGATTAATGCGATATTTGGCTTCCGCCGCCGTTTAGTTGAGGCCGTCGCTCCTCTGGGATGTAGCACAGCGTATGATGGTAGTTGTTTACCGACGTTTTGGGACAGCCTATGGGTCCCACCTAATGATGGGGCTGTTTCACTCTTGAATATGGGCAAACAGCTACCAACACGCTGCGTAACATTCAAAGAGAGCGAAGTCTCAAGGAACAATAATTAAACAAAAAGTCAGAATGCACTGTAATGTGTTTTATCTTGGGTAATTCCCCGGCGTCTGAGTTCTAATAGCCGACGTTTCGGAACCCTCTATCAGTTCATACTTCATCCACCTGCCTATGAAGATGGAACTGATAGAGGGTTCCGAAACGTCGGCTATTAGAACTCTGACGCCGGGGAATTACCCAAAAGAAAACATATTACATATAGAACACGGCGAAAGCTTAAAATCAGAATGCACTGTTTTCATCACTGTCAGATTAATACACAGCAGTATAAAACGATATGTTTCGGCGATTGATTTCGTCTCCGTCTTCAGGTACTGGTAGCGAGGGGGCGAGGGAGGACACCCACCCTGTTGGTTCCCACCCTGACGGTGACAGATCCAGTATCTGAGAAGCTGCGATTTCTGAACGCTTTATTTTAAAATAAGATAACGAATGACAGTCAAACTGGAGCGCAAAAGCATCATCATCATCATCATTATCATCATCATCATCATCAGCAGCAGCAGCAGCAACAGTAGGAGTGTTAGTTGTAATAGTACAATGGCAGTATTACTGTAGTAGTAGTAGTAACAATAACAATACACTATTGTCACTATACTCCTATTTCAGAATGACATTACTACTCTTATTAATGTTTCAGTTTTTAATAGGAAGTAATATCACTGTGAAAGCTGCGATAATAAAATAATGATTCAATAAGTATAGCACACTGCTGACAAATTAGTGCAACCCAACAGATAGTGCAAACATCAGATGTAAAGACGATGCTTAAAAAAGTACACATAGCTACCACTTCAGTGGGGACACACGGTGGCGCTGTTGGTTGAGGTACTGCGCTACAAGGTCGAAGGTTCGATTCCCGATAGGGTTAATGGGTCGGTTAATCTCTAACAGGAATGAGCTCCTGGGGAATCAAGGCGCCCGGTGCGCAGGGCTGACAACCTTAACACCTTCATGCGTCGACTGTCTAGAAGTTCTGAAAGCCTCAACCTCCTACAGCCTTAAGGGCCTGTCCAGGCTTGCACATGACTAGCTTTACCCTTACCACTTCAGTGACATGCCTGATACAAGTACAGCCCTACTTTCGCTTGATGTTTCTTAATTTGTACAGAGAAATTACATTTTTTAAAGCAAAGTGCTAAGACAAATATCAACACCTAGTGAGGATGTACTGTTAGAGACACAATACAGAAAATTGGTCGGCAACAACTCGGTAGAACAAGAACAAGATAAAAGAATAATATTAAGACTGACGATAGGAGGAAAACTGAAGTCGATCAGGAAGGTATCCAGTGACTGACTTTGGTTGTAGAGGCGAAGAACACTCAAATCCTAACATGAACACTTGTTGGCGACAAGATTGGTAATGACGCTTTACCACGTGACGCATACAACGGATAAAGGTAAAGTTATGATTGTACATGTCATAAAGACATATGGAGAAGTGGAGGTATAGCTCCACTCATTTTTATCGCCGACGTTACATAGAGTTGAGCGGTTAACTTCACGTCCCGGCCGCTTTAACATCAGGAAAGAACACCGGCAACGATTAAATAGGAGACCGGCGGGATCTTACAACAGTCTGGAAATTTGAGAGAAGAGAAAAATCTCTTGTCCCGTCCGGTATTGGAACGCTGCATCGTCCAGACCGTAGCCCAGCGCTACCCGGAAACCAAGAGAAACACACTTACCTGCTTAAAACATATAAATTACAAAACACGGTATATGAACGCGGAATAAGTTGCTCGCAACTCCTACCGAACACCTTTGCTCGCTCTGACCTTTATTCCGGAGATATCCAGTTAGCATCTCAGCCGAGACACAATTGTTACTGTGATCTTCCTGGTTTTGCTCATTTCCTTCAGGCAAATTCTCTATCATCCAACTATTTAAAGTCACACCGCCCGTGTTGCTGTCAGGGTCGTGTAATAACAAAAACAAACAAACAAACAACCAAAAAACAAACCCTGTAAACGAAATATGAAAAACTTTCCATGCTACGCACGAGACATTTCACTTTCAAGCATTGGTTTTTCTGGGACCGGATTTGTTTGTTGTTGGAAATGATCGGTGAAGCGCACGTGCCCGGCATTTCAACTCCCTTTTTTTTTTAAAAAAAAAAATGCAAGCTATCCTGGACGTTCAGCAAAAGAAGCTTTCTCGAAATAATTTGAATTGAAAAAGGCCACACATGAAATCATAGCATGTTTTGAAATCAGCCCGCCCACAATGCAATTTGCTATCAACGGAATTAGAGCGCGCGTATGCACATTCGCTGCTGTCCCTTTCCCCACACCTGCCTCTCTCTTTCTGAAAGCACGCCTCTCTATTTTCTACGCACCTGTTGAATACCAAGAGGACCCTCTCGATTGCTCATAAATTACATGGAATTGTCCATGCAGAGGGAGAATCTGGTCAGGGACCTGTGCCTCCTATATCCTGTTGAGGTCGCACAGAATATTGGGGGTTAATCGACAGTTCATTTTGGTTTGGATTAAGCCAGGTAAGAGCCGACTAGGTAATAATTCCTGCTCGTAGCATAGCAATTGGGGGAATATGTGCAAAAGGGGACTACATAAATTACAACATGCTAGAACAGTTTGAACATTTCTTCAAACAGATTAGTTGTGAGACGCAAAAGACATAACGTAAGAAGGAAGGGAAGAAAGAAATTACGAAAAATACAAGACAAATTATCGCAAGTTTTTAAAAAATTTGGAAGCCACCACAAAATTCTGGGCGCCAGAAGGGTGACACGAAGCAAGTTCCATACAGAGGGTCCACCAGTATTGGGTACAAACGTGTAGTGCTTTCCTACTCAAATGATGGCTTGACTTCCATCAAACATTTCCCGGGAAAAGACATTAAAACTTATGGTAGAAAATTTCGCCGCCGCCAGCCAAATAAATTGGCAAATCTGATTATGGCAAGGACGCAAGGATTTGCAGAACAATCGTTTGATACATTCTCAATTTAAATAGAAAGTAAAAAGTGTATATTCTCTTCTATTAAAATAAATATTACATTACAGTGACTAACAAATCAATAGCTACAAACTTAATAAGTCAAACTTTGCCAAAAATGTAGTATAAGTTATTTAGATAATTAACTTGCCTTTCTGTCTCTATAAATCGAAACGCGTAAATTTGGAATAAGAACTAAACTGTAATTGTCGAACTGCTCAACTTAAAGTAAATTCTGAACACAGTCAATATCCCTTACCTTGTACAAACAGCAGAGGGTAGAACATTGTAGTACCGTTACAACAATCTTAGTAACAACTATACAGAATCACAGTATTTCTTCTATCGTAGATACGTTACAGCCGATGATCAATTTGCTAACGAGTGAGGGCGTTTACTGGGTTGCGCTGTTTTATAGAGTAGATGTGACACGTCATGCATTCTTGAAAGCATAATGATCGGATCAGGTCACTGCCGGGTTCAAGCGTAGTAAAGAGTAATAAACTGATAGGTATTGCTGACTTTTGCGGCTGTGACTGATCGATCTCTTCCTGGATATGAAAGTAATAAAATTTCTAAGTTTCTACCTAATATAAATCCATGTGTAAATTTACAAACGTACAGAATTTAGTAGCCATGGCATCCCAGGGCCAGGGATATGTGCACCACTGTATGTATTAAGATCCTAAACCGCTTCCTCAGGCTTACTTCATTTCTCTTACAATACAGTACTTTGTTCTGTTTTTGTACAGTACACTTGCTACAGGACTAATTTTCCCTCCAAGACACGTTTCACAGCTGCGTAACTACTGGAAAAATATTTTAAATTTATTTGGGATATAGCCTAGGTTTTGCATACTGCTTTCTGAAAGAGATTACAAAAGAACAGATGTAACGAAATCTATAGCAATAAACAGAGATGCAAGATTTGAGGTTTTCACAGCGGTATTGCTGAAGTTAGTCTCCTGGGAAGTTACAACTTGTTGACTGGTAAACAGTGACGGAAGTTTCGAAGAAGCGTAGTGGATCCATCTTCAGGACCTAGCGCTGTATCACAGAAAATGTGTATTTATGTAAGTACAGATATTCAAAGGCGAAGGGTTTTAAATCAGGTACTTCATGTAAACAGAATATACAGTACTTGTCATGCAAGCATAAATCGGAACCACCATTCTTGGAATTCCACATTACATCCTGTAATTCGATAGTTACAAACAGCGCTTGCAACACAAAGATTTAAAGTGTTTGAGCTGGTTTCTCTCTGAGTCGTAATTGATCTATTTTCGTGAAAGTCAGTCATTGTCGTTAATAATATGAATATCCGAATAGGACAAATTTTCAGCAAAACAAAAGGTGCTAGAAATAAACAAATAAATGGTGGACGCATAAGTAATCAGGAACATTGAATATCAGAATTAGAAAATTTGAGTAAATTTTAATATAAGCTAAAATGTAAATGGGGAAATCAAATAGAAAAATTACTATAGCTCGGAGAAGAAGAAATATTCAAGCATGTAAACAGAGATCGAAGCAATATATTATATACAACATGTAATTTAATATAATAAGATGAACACTAGAGATGAATACTGGAAACACCCGGTGTTAACACATACATCCCAGGGAAATGTAATGAGAGAACTAAACTAATAAACCTACCCTAATGTAATACCCGAATCGAGACATTACGAACCTACTAAGCAAACAAAATTAACGCAGTTCAGTGTCAGATCTCGAGGTTATGAATTGTAATGCGTAAAGGTAAAGGTAAAGCAATCCCATTACAGGCCTGGACAGGCCCTGAGGGTTGCAGGAGGTTGAGGCTTCCAGATTTCAAGAAAATAGGCATATGACGGCGGTAAGGTTGCCAGCCCTAAGCACCGGCCGCCTTTAACCTCAGGAAATATTCCTGATACTCATTTCTGTTAGAGGTTGAGTCAACCCCAGGGCCATAGTGTGGCCGGAAGGATTATGTCAATGAAAAATTCCAATGACACCAGCGGGGATCGAACCCGCGACCTTCCGGCTTGTAGCGTAGTGCCTCAACCAACTGCGGCACAGCGTGTCCCCGAATTGTAACATGTAACGGAAAATATAAAAGTTAAATTTACGGTAAATGTTAACAGACACGAAAATAACATGGCAACAGCGAAACTCATTTTTTCATTAAGTGCAATAAAAAACAAAAAAACGCCGAAATTTGACAAGAAACTTGAACTTTATCACACCAAAATGTCTCAGATTTAATTCTCTGCGCAGGTATATAATGACTACACTGGCTATATGCTGGCTGAAGGTTGTCCTGATTGATATTCCTCAGATCCTTCACACTGAGACAGTGCCCAAATACAAGCGACGCTACTTCCTTCCAGATCCTTCTAATTAATCATTCATAAGCTACCACTCAATGCTAAGCTATGTTGCGAAGTAACTTCGCTACGCCAAGTGAAACGCAAATACGGAAATATCACTATCACAGTTGTCAGCGTGACCTTGTGGTACAGCATACTGACATTCTCCAGTCACACCTCACCATTATGTACATAAAATAGCCAGGCAGACGGAGAAGCACAGAATTCACTGATGTCACCTTTATAGCTACTTTCTACATATATCTCGTGCGATAAAACTTGGTGTTACACTCAGACCTATTTGAAATATTCGTCGCACGGGGGACATTAAAACAACGTGTTATGGATCACGTGGGAACAAGTTAGTAAAATATCCGCTATTTCTTGTCCTTCGCTATACAGGTTACACTCCCCACCCCTCAAGAGATCCAATAAATCTGAATACATCACAGGGCAAGAACAAAGTTTCTCTATCTTACTTATACTCCTATAGTAAATAATGTTTCTGGTACTGTCAGATATTACTGGAATTCGCGATTGAACTAGGCAAACAATACACTAAATAACAGGTCTCAACAAATCTCTGATTTCATACTGGTCAAAAAAAAACACTCAAATGAATCAAGAACTGGCAGTTTCACTAGATAAACACAATCCCTGGAACTTTCAAGTGAGACATTCCCGTTGCGTTGTATAGAATCATAAAATATATAGGTAAAATATAGTCAAACACAGCTTATTTATTATTAATAATAATTAATAATATTAATATTAAAATAAAAATAATATTAATATTTAAAATATTAACAATAAATAAGTTATGTTTGACTATATTTTACCTATATATTTTATGACACTCCCCGGAACCAAGAATTTGCCAAAATGACAGTAAAATGTGGAATAAGTCACAAATACACGAAGTATACAAAATTAGTACAAAACAAAATACTACAAAGATTTCATATACAGTATTATTAATTGTTTTTAAAGATTAAAACTTCATAAACAGTGTAAAAAGAGTGTGTATTTAAGTGTTTTCCAAATGCTATTTTAAATTTTGCCTTTTCATTCCTAAAACTTGTAAGGCTAAGTGGTAAACTGTTGAAACTTTTGATGCCAGCACTGAATGCACTTTTCTGAAAACATAAAAACTGACGAATGGTCGACGAAGGTGGCGATTATTCTTTGTATGAACACCGTGTCCAGATGAATTTGTTTAAAACTATTCATTATTTTAGGCAGCGCTTAAAAAAAAAGGCACGTTTCATTCAAGCATGACATTCGTTCGGTGAATAGGTGATAAGTAGATATTTAAATTTTTGTAATTTGTACAGATGTCAGACAGATAGTAGCAATATATCAAGAGGTCTAACAGCACTTCCGATGGCACGTTTAAAAGGTACTGCGGCTACACTAATCTAAATCAATAAGTTTTATACAAAAGTTTGATATAAAACGTCTATCTACAATTAAGACCATTTTCTTTCATGTGGATATTCAGTTAAATTCTCTAATAATATTATAAGGCCTTTAATACGACATGTGGATTTTAAAATCCATTACAGACAGTGACATTTATACACCTTATTACCGTAAACGACTGCATATTGTAAACAACGTTCATGAAAATCTGTTAAAACTCAGAAAAGAGATGGGCTACATAAAATCGTCAAGTAAAGTTGTCTTTCAAATGACTTCAAACAATTCAATTTTATACGTCATAATACGCCTATAATAGAAAGGTTTATATGGAAATGTTCATTTAGATCCTTGCGAAAGGTAGCCATTTTGAAATAAACGACACAAAACCAAAATCAAAACGGCTCAAAACATTTAGCATTGATTTACAATACAGAACGTGCGTCAAATCGGTCACGTAGTTTGCCGATATTGCTTGCTGACAGATGGCCAAGCATAATCAAAGCAACAGAAGACTTTCGAAGGTTTTATTTCTGGACAAGCCGGAGGCGCGCGTGCAGAATGTCACGATTACAATTTCAACTTTCCAGAGAAAGCTCAAAACAAAATAATGTATTAAAACAAGAAACGAATATAGTTAGCAATACCAATAGATGTTAGGGGTCACCAAGCATTGAAGGATACAGTATTCGTGAAATGGAGAGATAAAAACCGAAAAACTTGGACAGAAACTTGCACAGGTACCACTATGTCAAGCACATATGCCATGCGGACAGTCCTGAGGTCAAACACGAGTCTCTGCCGTGATAAGACAGAGATTAACAACAAGAACAAGGCATCTGACGAATGGCGAAAAAACGCATTCACACGAAATGAAAATTAACAGAAACGCGGGTGTAGAGTGGCAACACGCCTAATCGTCAACGTGCTTTACAGAAACAAACATTGTACTGCCGTGTTAAGAAAAATCCATTACTGGGTTTTCTTCTGAACCTCTAAAATTCAATCCACCCCCTACCTTCTCAGGAAAACTTTAACGTTTTTTAATTATCTACCCCTAGATCTCATGCGTGGCCCGTCTGCAAGTTTTCGGACTAAATTTTTCCATTTCTCTCAGTATTTAACCAACTTGATGCACAAAATTTGTTTCACAATAAGTTTTATTTCACGCCTCTACATGTTTCGGGCACATGTGTTCATCATCAGTAGGTCAAAATTGCATTACACAGCCTCTGGTATCATCACACCTATAGGTGACCTACTGATGATGAACACATGTGCCCGAAACATGTAGAGGCATGAAATAAAACTTATTGTGAAACAAATTTTGTGCATCAAGTTGGTTAAATACTGAGATAAATATAATGAGATGCACGGTGAACAAAACGTCAAAACTTTTCCGTGTAATTTCTACCGTCCCCATGTGCGACATGTGTTTCGTACGTCTTATCTTCATTTATAAAGTATAACACTAAAGTCACCATCACCTTCTGATTCCCAATATTTATTGTTCTTTATGCGCTCACTGTCCTTGTTTCAGGCCTTTTTCTTCCATTACACCATAGATCTCCTCCATGCATCTAACTCTCCGCTCCCCCCTCTTCCTGCTTTCTGGTAATATCTAGCCGAGCACTTGTTGGTCCGTCTGCTGTCTGGTATTCTTGCTGTATCGGTACCGAATGAACTGTTTGGTTCTTACATCACTTAAAACGAGATTCTGTAAAAACACATTTTATCTAATTACGTGTTTAGTATTTTGTCTTTCCCTGACACACTATTACCGTCGACCGTTCCACAAAAAAAACCAAATTTCACTGCCAGAATTTTATAGAACGAATAGAGCCTCCTTCATTTACTTTTAAGTGTGACATCCTAGTGTGATACAAATATACAGAGGTAAGGACAGTATGGCAAAACACGAAAATCTTTTTTTTTGACGTTTTGCTGACCGTGCATCTCAGTACATTTATCTCGGTAATTAACCAACTTGATGCACAAAATTTTTGTTTTACAATAAGTTTATTTCATGCCTCTACATATTTCGAGGACATGTGTTCATCAGCAGGAGGTCAAAATTGCATTACACAGCCCTTGGTATCATCACACCTATGGGTGGCCGTCTCGTGCATAGGTTGACAGAGAAATCCTCTGCTCGAAACATGTAGAGGCATGAAATAAATTTATTGTAAAACAAAAATTTTGTGCATCAAGTTGGTTAATTACTGAGATAAAAACGAAAATCTTCGTTTATTAACTAAGGTGAAATTTATTAAACTACTTGTTTCGGTTCTCCTATAAAAGAGCCATCATCAGACAGTACGATACAAAGGGAAAATTACACATGTGTTACACATTATCTGTTTTTATACTATTTGTACATATTATCAATCGAAATAGATATTGGCGTTACACAGGAGAACTTTCCTCTTGTATTCTTGTACCTGTTGATGTATGAGACCTGACTGGCAAAATCTAGGTAAAGTGTAAGACATGTATAATTTTCCTTCTGTATCTTCCTGCATGATGATGGCTATTTTATAGGTCAGTCGATATATGAAGCTTAATAAATCTCAACTTAATTAATAAAAAATCTTCATTTATCACCTAAATAATACTTGAAGAAAACTACAGATATGGCGCTTCTAGCTAAGGAAGATTCTCTATACTCCCAACATTTCATCTCCTTTAGGTCGGCATTTTCGTCAGTATTCTCTAACCATACGCACTCTTAATCGTTCATTATACTTCCCAATTACACCACTTTTTGGTACCAATGGTTGCAGTTCAAAGGAGGGGAAAATATATCAGAAGTACTGAGAAGCGAACAGAATTGTAAAGGACAAGAGTAACAAACAAATGAAGGAGTAATTTAAAAATTTCTCTTCTGGAGTTAAAAAGAAGTGAAAAACACAATAAACATGAAAAGCGTCGATGCATCAACAAATTAACAGACAAGCCATAACACAGTTCGATAAGAGGACAAAACAGGGCAAATGAGAGATTTCACAGCTTCACGAATTATTGACATGGGCAAAAATGCGCTCCAGTTCGAAAATATTGCTACTCATCATTTAAAATCCGTCCTAGATTACTGCTATCATTTTCACTTTCAGATAGTGTAAACTGAGCCTTGCCCAAACAGTTATGCCATGTAATGAACAGACCATATCAATGTGTACCGCAACAGGCTGCAAGCAAATGAGTCGAAACGAAAGTATACCAGTTTTTAAACAGCGGGACAAACAAACATGGATAACGTGGTTAATAGTTATTCGGCTATTTTATGGCGCTTGTGAATGTTGAATAAAATACAGCACGACGACTGTCTAACGAATCGAAAGGATGCGTACAAGGAAATTGTGGTGGCCCATTTTAAGTTACGATCCCCATATTTTTAGATGCAATAAAGAAAATGGCAGCCAGAAATACCTGTCCTCGGACTGAAATCGAACCTACTTCCTCCTCACTGCGAGTTACAAGAGTTTATACTGTGTCAAATCATTCTGATAAATAACAAAGAGGTGGGCGATTCTGAGAGCTGGACGTTACGCGTATCCAATAGCGCCTTCCTTGGTGGTTCTCTACGTCTGGTGAGTAAATCCACGGGGGAGTTTGACCAGAGGGAGGACAACGGATTCCCGACACTACTTCATCACTGCCTGGCCGGTCGCCCGTGCAAAGTCCCGGCCGGGGAGATTCCACGCCAGTCGACTGATGTGATGGCCAGCCTTTAATGTTCTGAGGGTTTCATTGGTCATTAAGTAAAAACACTCTCCACCTTACTAGCTACTGCAAAACTAGAACGGGATGGACTTCACAGATCGTCATCAAAGACTACTCAGCCACCACTAAGATATCCAGAGCACCAGTGTAGTGTTTTCTGAAAAGTAATCAACCATAACTGCACTGCAGCAGCTATACAGCCACTGTACCAGTGCGTAAACTACTACTACTACTACTACTACTACTACTACTATTTCTTCTCCTTCTTCTTCTCCTTCTCATTCTTCTCCTCCTCCTTCTTCTTCTCGTCCTCCTCCTCCTTCTTCTTCTTCTTCTTCTTGTCCTCCTCCCCCTCCTTTTTTTCTTCTTCTTCCTCTCCGTCTTCTTCTTCTTCTTCTTCTCCTCCTCCATCTCCTTCTTCTTCTTCGTCTTCAATGGTGCGACAGCCCGCATCGGGCCCTGAACTCTTCAACTGTTCGTCTCCACACATCCCTCTCCCCTGCTACTCTCCTCCATCCTTTTATATTCAGCAGCGACGACTCCCTTCCTGATATTGTCTTCCCATCTTAGCGGTCTTCCCATAGGTCTCCGGCCATGAAATTTTCCATCCAATAACTTTTTTTTTTTTTTGGTATTCTAGTTCTATTCATTCGGACTATACGACCGGCCCATTATAATCTTTTGAACTTCATATATTGCCCTCTATCAGTTACACCTAACAATTCACAGGGCTCTATTATGTCTCAACCTCCATCCTAGGTCATTTCCAAAGGCTGGTCCAAATATTCTTCTTAGTACCTTCCTTTCATAAATTGCTAACTCTTCTTATGACGACTGAGTTATTGTCCATACCAGCGCGCATACTACAAAATTAAAACTTCTTGTATCGATTTAGAGTCTTCACGTACGTACTGATTCTTCCGTTCAATGCAACAAAGACACCAAGTATTCCAATCAGAAAAAAAAAAACTGAAAATATTCAGTGATAGTGCGAAAATCGCAATATTGCTTGGATCGGCCAGAAAAGCGAATAAAACGGCGTTGTAGTAAAAACAGCACAGTAGCCTGGAGCACTTGCTGCGTGTACATATACATATACATATACATATATATATATATATATATATATATATATATATATATATATATATATATTTCAATTTGACGGTACCTAAAATAGATCTTTTGCATACAATTAAATGTGTCAAACCTGATCTGCTCCAAATGACATACCCGAAGCAGTAGTTGTATCGAACCGAACAATCAAATGACTGTGAATTCACGTATGCCCTAAATTCAAACTATAGTTCTAAAATTGCATTTTGGATTCTTTCATTAACATTCAAATCATTTCACACCACGAACTATACCGTATATAGTTTCCTTGCATCATCCCATCGGACACGATAATTCAGGACGAAGAAACAAATACATTTTATGCAGACATCAAATATATTTTAAAATACTCTATGCGATGAAAAGCCGACAACAGCTTTAAGTGCTGGGAGATAGCAGGACACGTGTCCTTCGCACAAGAAAAGCCAGCATTTCTAAGCAAAACGAAAACAGTCTTAACTCCAACATTTCATTCCTGGAGTCATTCACAGTCACAGATATCATGCAACTATAAACATAGGTCCGGGTCTGAACAGTTAGTGTAGGGGTGTCTGGTCGTTGTTGGTAAAGGGCCATAATGTTACCGTGGGCTGGCTGGAGGACCACGCATGTGAAAATCACTACACATGGTGTACCTAACTTTCTACATTACTGCGTAATTTTTACAGTATACGTAAAATTTGCTAATTTACAATTCAGTAGGCGCATGTAATATTATACAATATGAAAGCAAAAGACTATTGTAAAGCACGGTGAGGAAAGCAGCTTGGCTTTATTTGAGGTAGATCCTACAGACTCCCCACTCACGCGGTTGCACTGGGGAACACAATAAAAAAAAAGTCTGTCAGTGAAGTTCTTGAAGGGGTCTGAAACCAGGCACCTCTCAAATGAGAACCACCGCTGCTACAGCAGACCACCTAGGAGTTTCACACACCATTACTAAGGAGGTTAGCAAAATTTTCGAAAAGTGACTATCAGCGTCGTCATGTCTGTCATCCGCATAGAACAACTCGGTCCCCACTGGACAGATTTTCGTGAAGTATTGTTACTGGGATTTTTACTAAAACGTGTCGATCAAATTCAAGTTTGTTTAAAATCAGGGGGAGGGGGGAGGCGAATAACGGACACTTGACATGAAAACCTTTCCAGATTGATTATACTATCTCGCCTGGTTTAACAGTAAGTATGCGAAATGCATTGCCGATCCAAATATAATATGGCGGAAGACGGATTCGATTTGTGTTCCGGGTAATTACGCAACTGAAGTCTCCTATTTCCGCAGTGTTCCAGGTAATGAAAAAAATACAGAGTCACTACACTTAAAATCCACTAACTCGTGCTTGAATATACTAGTAATTATGTCATATGGGGCCAAATAGCTGCGATATGCTGGTAGTGGGACGTAATAATCCAATGATTAGTCTGCGTATTGTTACGTCACGTTCCTACAGTTACTGGTTTTCTTCTTTATGCAATTCATATGATGCATAATGAAGGAAAATAAAACGTGCAGTCATATCTTTTAACACTTGTTGATTACATTTAGGAACAGAAATTTTGGTATAAACGTGCCTGCAAATTGTGTCTAAAATATTGGGATCACGTACGAGGTACGCCCCAAAAGTAAGGTACAAACGTCCGATACAACGCTGCATGCAATACTGCAAACACATTTTATCAGCACACACACACACACACACACAGACATGCACTCTGCTGTAAACATTATCACCTCCTCCAGTGAGGCGCGTGTCTCAGCGGGATACTAGTGCATGAAAGCACCTCCGCACCAACTGCAAGGAGCCGACAGATTACCACCGCAACAACACCATTATCACTAGGGAACTGTTCTCCGGCCAAAAACCTTTCCAGAGGCCCAAAAAGATGGCAAGTTCGAGAGTGCAAAGTCTTGCGATAGTGTGGTGGATGCTGAAACGCTTGTTACACTGTCAGGGAAATCAATCTGCTCCGCACATTCACGTTTTAATATCAGCTCCAATATCAGCCTCGATCTCCCAAGCGGACTCTTCCCTGGGATTGAAATTGTGTTCGCATATCTTGTAACTCCCACGTGCGTCGACGTTCTGCTCCTCCTTGGTTTGCTCACCAAATTTCGGGCTAAAAGTACAGGTTATGAAGATTCTCATTATGCGCTTTCCTCCATCAAAGTGTTCCTTCCTTTCCCTTCCGTTCAAAGATCGGAATGATCCTTGACAACGACTTTTCTTTAGAAATCCGAAATGACCGGTCCGGAGTACCTAGCGTTTCCAGATGCTTCTTTAGATGGTTTCATGTACAGTTACTGCAAGAATGAATCTACAGTTGTCGACGTTGGTTGGCAGAATAAAAATTAAACTACATACCGTTTAGGATATTTTCCTCGTATCGTATTAAGTTAATACAAACAAATTAAAAACAAGTTTAATATGACAACGAGACAGATATTGAAGGCATATAAATTTTACACCATGTACTCATCTTCTGGCTACTTAGGAAGAAAAAATAGGCTCCATTCCATCATTATGCCGTCTTGTTGTGCCTGTCGGTTTGTCCGTGTGTGTATGTGTGTGTGTAGGCAGGCAAGGGCGCACTTAAAATTTTGAACATGTAGATGTCTTCCCACGAAACTGTTTATGAGCGTTATTCCATTGGATGACACTCCAGCGGAATAACTTTGAATCTTATACGTAGCGGAGGCGCGAAATTCTGAGGCGGAAGCGACACTAGCACACCAAATCTCGAAGTTGTGTATGGCAAAATATATTGGGAAAATAAGAACATTTTGTTTAGGTAATAATTTCGAATACTTAAAATAACAACATGGTGTCCACGCGAAGTTCATTTATACCCTTCGCTTTTATGACAAAAATGAACCACGTAAAACTTGGTATGATGATAGCCTATCAGCGTAACTACACATTACGTATGAATACTGCTTATAAATTAATGGTTAAAGAAGAAAATAAGACCGCGCTCTGAGTTTATGTCTACCAAACTGAGCACACTACACGTCTATACAGAACTGTATTTATATAATAATTAATTCAAAATATTAAAACAGAATAATAATAGTACCAAGAAATATAAAGGACTGGATGTCTATGCAGCAGAAACGTAGGCATTATGAGCTTTGCTCTGGAGTCCTTGTTTGTAAGACAGAGTAGTTACGAAAAATTATACAACTTTAATAGCATTTCGCCCAATGTACGTGTTAAAGTAGGTCGAAAACAACGAAAACGAAACCCGTTGTGGGTGTGATACATAAATTACGTGTCTTTTACGATCCGAAAAAGAAATTCATAAATGTATTACTAAACAGTATTTGTCTGTCCGCCTGTCTGTTCGTAACCTGATTCAGCCACTGACCCCAGCAATAATTGTACGGAACTACATGACCGATTTTAGTCAAATTCAGCATGAAGATTCCGTTGGAAACCCCTAGCAGTAAGAACAGCAGCAGCAATATTGAATACAGAATATGACCATGTCATGACTCAAGCGGTTAATCGATGGCTACTCATCGTGGAAGTATGGGTTCGATTTCAGGCCAATTCACGTGGGATTTGAGGTTGACAAGGCAGAACTGGGACAGATTTTTCTTGGAGTACTTCGGGTTTCCTCAGTCGGCACCACCAATGTTGACACTTATTTATTCATCCATCTATCAGCGAAGCTACATAATCTCAGCAACTGGACATCACTGTTCAACAACACACTTAACGAGAATAAGAGAAATATAAGTGACAATTCTTATAAGGTATAAACCTCATTGTTGCACCGTGCATTTCGTAGAATCACTTCAATTATTAACCAACAATTGCACTTATATAAATTTTACATAAAAACACTTAAAATGCTTCAAAGTGATTTTAACTGTTTTAAGTGTTTTTATGTGGAATTTATATAAGTGCAATTGTTGGTTAATAATTGAAGTGGTCTTATAAGGTACTTTCATTCGCATAAAAAGATGGATCCTGAACAAAATATATTGGATCACCTTCATCATCATCCTTTGAAGGGTTACGCCTTTGATCTGTATGGACTGCATGATGCCCATCTCTTTCTTGGACGTCCCACACCCCTTCTAAATTTTGGCTTATATTCGAAGTCGATGTGATCCATCTGTTCTTAGTAAACTTTCTCCCCAACACTTCCTGTATATGTGATGACTACGGAAAATATCCTCGCGAATGTACAGATGTAAAATGTGTTAACAGAAACCCGTCTACGTGAAGCACAAGCAGTAACAAAATACCTTCGCACCATTACCACGAACTACGCACTGTTACGGCCAATAATTATTTCTAGGTTCCACACACATACGCCATATTTGCCATCGTATTTCTCATTTACGAGTCAGTAACAACAAACTAATGTATCTTAATACATATACATTTTGTTTGCAACGACAGTAACACACTCTACAACTTTCGGCAAGGCTTTGCCGTCTTCAGGGGGGGTGTATAATTGGGTACGAGTAATTAAGAGTTTTATAACGTAACAAGCATCTGAAGGTACGTGTTAAAGATGAAAATACAGGCTTACACTTTAAACTTATTAAGAGTTATTAAATTTTATTTTCCTTATTCTTATGTACTTTTTTCTGTGTACTTTTCAGTGCTACAGGCTAGTGCTTTTGGCTTCGACAAACACCGATTTTCATGTGCTCAGTGGTGTTTTGAAGAATACATATATTATTTACATGAAAATGAAACAAATTTAATTAATTCTTAATATCTTTGACACCCATTGTAAAACGTACGATGCTGCGTATGCAAAAATCCCCAGCCTCGGCGCTAAGACCGAGAAAAGCAAGCAACAGAGCTTTCTACCGCTATATGCCGTTGTATCTGTATCTTCTGAGACAGCCTTGCAAGTTTTGCACCCATAACCCTCTGCGCTGCTTCTTAACAGGTATCCATTTCATTGTACTTTACGGTGTCATTGCGTTGTTGATAATTTGTCGTTTAAATACGAATTAAAAATCCGAAAGCCTCGTTTGTGCTTCGTTCCGTCTTCTGGCATCCATTTTCTTAAATGTAGAGACGCAACGGGTGTGTGTGGGGAATGAATGACTGAACAGGACGCGACTGTTTTCACACAAGACGCTAACGACCACATCCAGCATGATCACGTCAGTAGAACAGCAGACAAGCTACCATATAGACGCTATATAATACCACCACTACCAACATCACCACCACATTGGAACATCTATCCCGAATTAAGTTAACTTAGGCCCAAGTGAGCAAGCAACCAGTTATATCCACTAGGCCGACCAGAGCTGACCTACCAGTCTAATCCCGCTAATATTGTCTGCGACTGCCCTTCATCATGATCCATCTAACCCTGCCGTACAATCCAGAAGACATCCACTCTTTATTTGAAGATGTGACAGAAAGAAATCTATTTCAACATACAATGTCCATCCCATTCTTTCCAACTCGCACACTGTTTTCAAGTAAAAATGACTTAACGACCCACTCACACTGACCGAAATCAGAACTGAAAAATAAGAAAAGAGACGAATCAGCATTACACCACAAAACAACAGAACAAATTAACACTTTCATACAGCATGCTATATTATTACCCTTCATAGAGAATAGCTGAAAATACATTCACATGAATGTGTAAAGGTAAATCAGTCCCATTACAGGCCCGAGGTGCCCAGAGGGTTCCAGGATGTTAAGGTACCGAGATTACGAGACAATGGCCCAGGATGGTGGTAGGGTTGTCGGCCTTACGCACCGGCCGCTTTTACCCCCAGGAGATACTCCTGGTACTCATTTCTGTTAGAGGCTGAGTCGACCCCAGGGCCATAGTGCGATCGGAAGGATTATGTCAATGAAAAATTCCAGTGACATCATCTGGAATCGAACCAGCGACCTTCCGATTTGTAGCACAGCACCTTAACCACTGTGCTACCGCGGTCCCCACATGAATATGTAACCCATATATTTTAAAAGGAAAGCGGAAGGCACCAACAACATGGAAAGTCAAATTCTGAATACACCACGGGATGTCGGGAATTTATAAGGAATCAGTTAATGAAGAGTAACAAGAAGATAGCAGGCTACATGATTTTAGGTCATTAGATTATCCTTTTCGTAGTAAAGACTTCCGTTCTAAAGACCGTTCCTGAGCGCACTGATGTTTTCTCTTGGATTTTGTCACACTACACTCATTGACATAAAGAACCGGAGTGACAGCAGTCATCGCGTTCCGTCAGTGACCTAATATCCAAATAGGTTGGTACGGCCTCGTAAAACAAGAAATATTATCCTTTTCCCATCCAATTTAAGGCCGAATTAAGACCTGTGATACCCTATGCTGAAAATTCATTGAGCCAATCGGAAGGACTCTATGCACTGAGAACCAAGAACAACGCAGAAGCGCATAAAATGTCACCAAAAAACAGAAGGAAAAAAGTTCTAATCGTGTAATTGCATTCCCACCTTATTTTTAAACTTTCCCACACATAAATATTCTCGTCTGCACTCCACTCTCAAAGGCTCTGAATGCACTCGCGTATCCTTTCAGCGAGATACACCAGATTTCACACCCAATAAAAAACTTGTGACTTTGGAGTGTTAGGTTTTAATTTTAGGTAATAAGATAGTTTGAGAGTCTGCACGCAAATTAGAATATTTAAGAGTAAGAAGAATAAAATGCGTGTAAGATGGGCAAAATTATTCACTAAGGGACGTCATATTCAGTGCTATTCAACAACAACAGAAGGGCGATATAGGCGAGATATGATGGAGGATAAATTAAGATAAAATTACAGCCAATAAACCCGAAGGGACGAAGCCACTTGGCAGACAGAGGAAAAAAATGTGAGGATAATACTAAAATGGGTCCAGATGAATTAGAATGTGGAATAGATACAGTTGATACAGGTTAGGATCCGATGACAGGTTACAGTGACCACGGTAAATAACCTTCACTTTCTATAAAATATAAACTATTTCGTGACTGGCTCCTCAACTGTCAGCTTCTTAAGAAAACTCTTCTCCTTAGGGTAGAGGGTTAACATGTCAGACACGGTAGTGAAGAGGCTGCACACTACGTAGGAACTAAAACTATAAGCAGCAAGCCCCTTCGAAACACCGACAACTGTTGCCAATCAATAAAGTGTCACATACTAAATGGCTTCCGAATCTTTGCCGAACTTCACTGGAGAGCGCCCGGCTATAATAGTAAGTTCTAAGAGATTTTACGGCTTAGTAATTTCAGACAAATGAGTTCTAAAACCGAATTCGCACAGTTTTATTTATTCCCATTCAGAATAAGCTTGTAGTTCTGTCTGCAGTTAAAGAGTACTGGAGGATTCTTGAGAACAAAGTTGAGGTTACTTGAAGTTAATATATCGGAAGTAGAAAGACAACGAGCACTCTCTGAGTGTAATCTGCTCCTAATTTCACGTAGGTTTATAAAGGGCAGTGTAAGGAAGGCAGGTTTGATTATCTTGAATGTAAAATTCCGACATGAATTCCAGATTAGATGCAGTGCTCTTCTCCACCAGTACAATGCTCCTATTTCAAATAAGATGTTTTAAAATTCAGCCATATTAAACTGAATAAAATACTCGCATAACAATTACTCTGCCTTTTTACGGCCGAAATGGAAAAAAATCAAAACTGGATTTATGCCACTTCTGAACTACATAACTGTGGCTACTGTCTGCCGGCAAGGCAGGAAGCTAGGTGTATATATACACTTTGAAAATCCAATATGAACCCTAGAATCCGTCCGCCTATAGCGTAGCGTCCCGACCATACAGGATAGCTTCTGTCTTAACTCAATTTAGATTGAGTGGTGGCATTTGTTTTGAACCTTCCCTCACTATCCCCACCCCCAACCCCGCATATATACCCATACCCACCAACATTTTCTAAATCGGTGATTTCTCTTCGTCGCCTTTTCAACCCTCTGCCCCCTCACCATACAGTTCCTATATATATATAATAAGGGCAACCTCCCACTCTTCTACACCTTTTTCTTCTTAAATTGCATTTCTGTATATTTTTTTCTTCTTCACCTCGACCCCATCTTCCTTTCCTTCATTTTCTAAACTTCTTTTTCTTACTTAAAAAACTCCATGGGGGTCCCTACCACCAAATTGACGATTTTTTTCCTTTCTTCTCTTCCTCTGGACCTTTCGTACTTCCTATCTTCCTGCGGTGGCTCATCGTTGAAATAAAACGATGGAAGGAATATTGGTTCACAGCTGAAGTTACAAGATATTTTGTCACATTTATACAGGCACCGACACGCAAAGAATTTATCCCTATTAATACCAAACCTGAGACATTACTGTAGATACCCTTTCCCCTCTAAAGCAATTATAATATTAATTTAAAACATATCGATCCTCACTGTAAGAAATTATATATTAATGGTTTGTAATTTTTCAAGACACTGAACTTGGCTTTACAATAACCACAGAAACACAAAACCAAAAATGGTATTACTTCAGTGGTAAAGACTCAGCATGAAGAGCGTTAGGGGCCCTAGTCATTTGACAGAATTACGGCTATGATAGCGAAAAAGAAAATTATGTTTCCTGTCAGGAAACGACCCCTGCTCATGGAATCTGTTCTCAGTCCCTCGTCAGTACGAGGTAACCCGAGTTCTACACAATTATGTAAAGTCAGTACATTTAAAACAATTCCTTGTCGATTCATCATGAACGTACTTAAAACAAAAATTTTTAACTCATTTAAAAATTAAGTTTAGGAGAAGATACAACAGTCCGGATCACTCCTAGAAAAAGTTGCTTCACAACTCCGAGGGCATCTTCTTCCATGTGAGGCATATCACTGGTTGTGATGATACCGAAAGGGAATAAGGGAGAAAATTACATTATCAGAACAGTGGCGTTAAGTCCCCAAAGCCGCGCTGATCAAGACAAATTCCAATACATTGTTTATAGTAGCAGACAGAGACGGAGAGGGAGTGAGGGCTGATATTTTAATGACGAGCACCGAGCAAGGCGCAACAGAAGAACATCCGACATTTATAGTGAAGCCTGGTCTCATTTTTCCGTCCCGTTTCTCTTCTTTCTGAAAACAGCATCCCACTCCCTATGGCAGTCATTCATCCTTTAAGCCTACATCAGAGGTTCGCAACCTTCCGTGGACCACAGACCCGCAAACAATAGTAGGTCTTCCGAGGTCGGTACTCAGCCTGTCTCACAATGCAAAGTACTATTAATAGTCTAGAAATATAATTATTACTAGCTTCCAAACAGAATACAAAAATTAACACAGTCATGTGGCCTATTTATATCGACGACACCCCATAATCACACACATTAAACACTCGTAATTTAAAATTAAACATGAGGACGTATAAAATAATATGTGAGAATATGCGATAATGTGCCATATGGTAATGTCGATACACAGAGAAAAACGAATACAACTATAGTAGGATTATTTTCACGGCGTCTCTTATGTATGGTCAGAGATCCTGGAGTGATGTCACGTGAGTCGCTGCCCGTAGATCAGTGCCCTTACTGTAGCCAGAGAGAAGAGTGCTACCATAGGATGTTAGATATTTACACGTAGCAGCTATAATCACGTGACAAGTAGGAGGAACGTCAAGTAAGGTAAGACTACACAACTCTTTATCACCCTCTCTTACACGTACTGAAGAAAACCTGTTTGCATTGAAACTTAACATGCATGTACATAGCAAACGATTAAAACAACCGAGGGAAAGTACGCCTATCAAAAGACACTCTGTAAGATGCATTGGCTCCAGACAGTGTATTATATCATGTCCTAGCAACAGAGCTACGGAAGAACGTGAAAGGATCTGCGCGTGCGCAGAGCATGGACGAGCACGGTTATACGTACGGAAAAGCATGCACACCTCCATATGAATCTAAAATACTCAACGCTTTTTCATATAATTCTCTAATCAAATTTCCTGAAAACCCGTTCAGCGGTCCTGGGGTCTTATATGCACAAAGACAGAAGGACAGACGGGGCGATTATAATCGCGACTCGGTAGGAATGCGATCGCGCCTAAAAAGTTTGGCAAGATTTCAATTCTACAAAGAATTACGTTTAATTACCTACCATAAGATCTATACTCTCAGTGGTTGAACTGAATTTGTCATGACGATATAATATTATTATTACGTCCATCTGTTTAATTCGAATCATATACCACTTAATGTATTCCCATAAAATCTGATATGTGGAGGGTGATCTGCATTTGTTCTTGTCGCGGGAATTCAATTCTGATATTCACTATTTCACCGTAACCCCTACTTCCTTCGCAAATGGAATCGAACTTCAACACACTAATAAATTACATAACACGTAACAAACTGTAGTTATCATTAAGAAAATTGCACGACATCGTTTGCGCTTTGAAGTAAACACAAAGCAAAATTAATGTATGCTTCTGTTCAGTTTTGTAGCTAAGAATAGTAGCCTTACTTATAAATAAGCATAATTCATGAATCCTTAGTGCCTTACATCAGCTACTCTCTGTCTGTCTGTCGGTACCACATCTGTGAACATAAGCGCTGGAAAAAAAAGTTTACTCCTTAATGCTGTATACACACAACGCAATGGCCTTCTTTGCAGTTATTAAGTTCACTGCGGTCGGTTTACGTACGGAATTTCAGGAATACACACAATTTAATGGACAGAAAGAGAAAAACTGAAAATTCATCTGCATGGTAATAATTAACAGCATTGAAGTGCAACAGAATTTGAGAACGATCCACGAAAGATATGGAAAAAGTACATTTACAGCCTTCTGCAGACCCAAACATTGGCTCCATAAGAAATCAATATTTGGTTAAAAATTAAAAACCATCGCCTAAAGCCATGCAAAACCATATCATTTTGAATTTTACCAAATTACGAATAATGGTTTAAATATACAAGAAAAAGTATGATTTACGACCTTGAGGAAAGCAGGCTTTGGAATCGGTCAATATGACCGAGAATAACAAAAGGCGTTTGGTGTGATACACATACCTCTCATACCAAATCTCGTCAAAATCTGGGCTACGGTTTGATAAAGGCCTATACGAATTCATGAATGACCTCATATTGGAAGAATGCGTAATCTACCAGTATGGCTATGATCTAAATGGCCTTCCTACTAATGTTATCCAAATGTCTCCCATATTAAGTTTAATAAAAACTTAACAGATAAAAATCAACTTGATAATGGGACTGAGAAAAACCACGAAAATATTTATTCATCACAATCGGTGTCCCAGACCAGATTCAAACCGGGCACATCCTAAAGACTCGTCATATGCATTCCCACTTGAGTTAATCTGGTAGGCTTCGGTTCCTTAACAAGACCGCAATTTACTGACAAGCTCGATAACAAACATTTGTAGCAATACAACTGACATAACAAAGCGACCAAGAGACGTGCAGTGCAGTGCAGCTACATGGAGATGTCAGCACCCCTTTATCCTCAATCGCTTTATGGATTCTGAACACATAAGTGACTCCAGAGAGTTGGCGTATTCACTGCCATGAAGACAGGACTACGCTGAGTTCTGATTGCCTTCACTAATAAGACTGTGGGAACGCTGTATTTTTAGGCGCTTTCGCAAAATTGTGAAACGCGACTATTCGCTTCGTCATCTCTGTCCGTCCGTCCGTCCGTCCTTCCTTCCTTCCGTCTCTCCGCATGGAACAACTCGGATCCCACTGGACGGATTTTCATGAAATTGATATTTGAGTATTTTTCGAAACTCTGTCAAGAAAATTCAATTTTCATTACCATCGGACAAGAATAAAGAGTACTTTACATGAAGACCACTAGACATTTTTCATCACATCTCGCTCATTTCTCCTTAGAATGAGAAATGTTTCAGACAAAGGCTATAGAGAAACTCCAAACACACATTTTATGTTCCGTAACATTTTTCGATAATCGTGCCGTTTATGAGATAATATGAAAAAATGACGTACAGTGGGGTAGACACTACGGCGCATGCGCATTGCATGCTGGATACCCAAGGCTACAAATACACACACAGGTTGTGTAATAATTATTGCGTTTCCACTGCAACAATGGTTGCACGAAAGCGCCTCAATACACACACAGCCTGTCTTGTTGAGACCGAAGATCGGAGGGCAAAGAAAGAATGATGAAGGAACGATAGAAGTACTGAAAAAGTATGATGCATAAAATACCATGAAATGAGACAGAAACGGTGGGGAAAGGTTAAAGGAAAGGTTACCGAAAACTGTTTGATGGGGTCACCATTTCTTTTGCAGCCTACCCATGTTAGGGATCATCGCACATCTTGCGACTCAAGTAGCATTCAAGCCTATCGTAAAAACAATCGATACTCACACGAAAGAGGACATAACAGACCTGCTGGTCTCGTTCTGTAAAAGGCACATATTGCAATCAAACAACATTTAAAAGTCTCCATCTATATAATAATAACTGATTTTTACAGCACAGCCGTAATTATGCAGCGCCTGTTTTGGCAGGTAAATCTACACATTTTGGTCACACAGTGTACCAACGTTCGTCCTTGTGCGTACTGAAGCACAACGATACAAACGCGTAAAGGGAAGTAGAGCTATACGGTAGATGGAAGAATATGTAGGCTTGATTTTAACCTAGACACTAGACAGACGTTAGTGGTCTGCTTCAGGCCCCGGCTACTTTATTCTTGGGGAATACTATATTTCAATCAGTACATCATGTATTTCAGTGGTCTGCACATTCCTTCTTCGGTACATTGTACTTTAAGTTATATTATTATTATTATTATTACTATTATAACAAGTATAATCCAGTATAATACGTATATTTACATCCGGTTTACTTACTTACTTACTCCATGGTGCACAGTCATTCTTGAGAAGCTAACTGGTTTGCAGCGAAGCTAACTGGTTTGCAGCTAGTCAAGAAATTCTCCGCATTTCACGGAACCCGAATGTTCATCACCGCACTCACAAGCGTCCGCCACCTGTCCCTATCCTGGGCCAGCCCAATCCAGTCCATATACCCACATCCCATCTCCCAGAGATCCATCCTAATATTATCCACCCATCTACACCTACGTCTCCCCAGTGGTCTCTTTACCTCCGGTTTCCCCACCAAAACCCTATACACCCCCCTCTCCTCACCCATACGCGCCACATGCCCAGCCCATCTCATTCTTCTCGATTTTATCACCCGCACAATATTGGGTGAGGAGTACAATCATTTAGCTCCTCGTTATGCA
>Ga0136643_10001148_pt1 | contig 31574 bp, 16 predicted proteins | sample TergutLab28metaG_FD_96883 | JGI IMG/M metagenome (GOLD analysis project Ga0136643, IMG submission 96883) | Labiotermes labralis P1 segment gut microbial communities from Petit-Saut dam, French Guiana - Lab288 P1 (version 3) (version 3) | ecosystem: Host-associated > Arthropoda: Insects >...
ATAAAACAGAGGGGCATATCACTTTTGCCAACCACTTACAAAATTTTATCCAACATCCTGCTCTCAAGGTTAATTCCATATGCGAAGGAAATTATCAGGGATCATCAATGTGGCTTTTGACGTAACAGGTCGACTATTGATTATATATTCTGCATTCGCCAAATACTTGAGAAAAAGTGGGAATACAAAGAAGAAGTTCATCAGCTCTTTACAGACTTCAAGGAAGCTTATGATTCAGTTAGGATGGAGGTCTTATATAAAATTCTCACTGAGTTTGGTATCCCTAGGAAACTTGTAAGGTTAATAAAGATGAGTCTGACTGAAACATATAGGAGAGTCCGGGTAAGCAACAATGTGCCTGACAGGTTCCCTGTAAGGAATGGCTTGAAACAAGGAGACGCTCTATCACCACTACTTTTCAACTTTGCTTTAGAATATGCAATTAGGAGGGTTCAGGTAAACCAGGATGGCTTGAAACTAAATGGTACGCAACAGCTTCTGGCTTATGCCGATGATGTTAACATACTGGGAGGAAGAATACATACTCTAAAAGAAAACGAAGAAGCTTTAGTAGCTGCTACTAGGGAGATCGGACTGGAAGCAAGTGCTGATAAAACAAAGTACAAGGTCATGCCTCGAGATCAGATGCAGGACGAAATCACAATGTGAGAATTGATAATAGTACTTCCGGGAGGGTGGAAGAGTTTAAATATTTGGGAACAACTTTAACAAAGCAAAATTCTATTCCGGAAGAAATTAAGAGCAGATTGAGATCGGGAAATGCTTGCTGTCGATTGGTGCAGGTTGCCATCCTAAAATTTAAAGATTAAGATATACAGAAGTATAATTTTGCATGTTGTTTCGTGTGGGTGTGAAACTTGGTCACTGACATCGAGGGAGGAAAGGAACCTGAGGGTGTTTGAGAATATGGTGTTGGGGAGAATATTTGGATCGAGGATGGACGTGGTAATGGGGGAATGGATGAGATTGCATAACGAGGAGCTAAATGATCTCTACCCCTCCCCCAATATAGTGCGGGTGATAAAATCAAGAAGAATAAGATAGACTGGCATGTGGCTCCTATGGGTGAGGAAAAGGGGGTGTATAGGGTCTTGGTGGGGAAACTGGAGGGAAAGAGACCACTGGGGAGACCTAGGTGTAGATGGGTGAATAATATGAGGATGGATCTCCAGGAGGTGGGATGTGGGTATATGGACTGGATTGGGCTGGCCCAGGATAGGGACAGGTGCCGGACGCTTGTGAGTACGGTAATGAACCTTTGGGTTCCGTGAAACACAGGGAATTTCTTGACTAGCTGCAAACCAGTTAGCTTCTCAAGAAGGACTCTGCACCATGTAGTAAGTAAGTATAAATAATGTAAATATACTTTTGTAGGTAATGGTCATTAAAAGCTTAGATGGATGTCAAGAGTCAGGATGAAAATCATATTATAACTTAAAATTATTTCAAATACCCGGTCCTCTTGTACTAAGATATAAACATTATTATAGATAGAAACCAACCTGGCTCACGCCGGTCTGAACTCAGATCATGTAAGTCAGCCAAGAATGAAAAAATATTTTGCCAGCTCATGTAACTAGCAGCCAGCAGGGAGAAAACTAGCAGTGTCAGTGCAAGGGCTGAATTGTATCTTGCCATGGCCCAATTTATGGCACCAGCTACAGTGCCATTATCAAACAATACATAGATAGCATTGCAGCTTAGCAAGCCTGCAGTTTTATCTCTATTTTGATACATAATACTGAGGCACAGAATTTTTAACAGAAGTGGGAAACTATATTTATGACTTTAATTTCAGTAAATCAATCCTACCATATCATTTTGTTTGGCTTCAGACAGCCTCAACTCCAATCCAGCCGAGTGAGCTAATGTATCAAAACAGGAACTACGTTTAAAATAATGAGGGGCAGATGAATAAGTTGGCTCTTTGAATAGTGATTTACACAAATTCCTGTGTAAAGTGTGGCTTAAGTTAGGCACTGACTACAAAGAGAAAGATGTTTCACAGTTCTAATTTAAAGCACACTAAAAGTTTCTCTAGCTTAAGTTGATGATGCATGTGTCCCTTTACCCTTATCATTGTCATCAAACCAATAATATGTAAGTTCTTTTCAGTGCCTCTGCATGCTATATTCACAGATATGTATTTAAAAATTATATTGTTTCAAAATAAATCATATTACACTTTCCAGAATTTCCAAACCTCCATTTGAAGTTTAAATTGCTGTATGAAAACTGATGCTAACAACAAGACAGTGAAAAGCTTGTTCTACTCACTGAAATTTTGTGTAAGTTGCATTACTTCTTCTACGTTTTGAATGACTCTAAATTTCTGGATAGCTACACCACTTGATTCCAAAAGAGCCTTGCTCTGGTATTCTAACAGATTTAGGTATCGTATGTGAGCTGCTGCAACCTAGGGAGAGAAAAAAAACCAACAATCCACTAGCCACTACTTCTGTTGCTACAATGATGTTCAATATTGTGCAGGAAATGTATTAAATTTCAACCCTTTTTAATTTTTTCATTCGTGGTACTACTTACAATTTCTCATGGGTCTGCATAATACGAGGGCGAGTCAATTAAAATCTTAAATATTTTTATCTCATAATTTATTGGACACAAAAGGTACACAATGACTTCATTTTTCTATGTAGTCTCCATTGCATTCCATACAAGTGTTCCACCGCTTTGGAAGTGCACGGATACCTCCAGAAAAAAATTCTTTTGGCTGACAGTGCAGCCACTCATGCACCGCCAGGTGCACCTCTTCATCAGACCTGAAATACTTGCCTCCCATTGCCTCTTTGAGCAGTCCAAAGACATGACAGTCACTGGGGGGCGAGGTCTGGCAAGTACGGTGAATGTGGAAGACACTCAAAGGACAGATCTTGGATTTTTGCAACAGTTGAACAGGCAGTATGGGGCTGAGCATTGTCATGTTGGAGCAAAACACCTGTACTCAGATGTCCACGTTGTTTGGACTTGATTGCAGGACGTAGGTGATGCTTTAGATCCGCATACGTTTCATTGGTCACAGTGTTTCCCCTGGGCATGCAGTGCTCCAAAATTAGCCCTCATTCATCCCAAAAGAGAGTCAGCATAACCCTTCCCGCAGATGACTGTGTGTGGAATTTTTTGGTTTTGGTGGAGGTATGGCGCCATTCCATGCTCGCTGTCTTGGTTTCTGGCTGGTGGTAGTGGACCCAGGTTTCATCTCCCATAACAATTCTTCCTTCTGCTTCAAAGCATTTCAGAAGTTCCTGGCAGGCATCAACACGTCGTTCTTTCAATTCTGCCATCAGTTGGCATGGCTCCCACCTTGCAGACATTTTGTAGAACTGCAGAACATAATGGACATATGGTGTGCTGATCCATGACTCATATCCAGATGTGCAGCTATTTCATTCACTGTTATGCGGCGATTTTCCTTCACGATGGCTACAACAGCTGTAATGGCCTCTGGTGTCACTACTCGGTGTGCCTGACCAGGTCCAGGAGAGTCTGTTACAGAGTTATTGCCGTTCATGAACTTCCTAGTCCACTTGCACACTTGCTGTAGTGACAGACATGCATCACCATACTGAAATTTCATGCGTCGATGAGTTTTGATGAATTTCACCCCTTCACTACTTCAAAAACAGATGACAGAACGCTTTCTCCTTTGGTGCATGTTGCAAGCGGGGCCACCATCTTTACACTACTACTACACCATCATGTTGCATTCCTGCACCGTACTGGCACCTGTCGTTCACTCTTCAAACCATGAGTCTCATTGTTTTCAACTTACAAGGCAACAGAGCTGTGTTTCGAATTTTTATTGCACTTTTAAGGTTTTTATTTGACTCTCCCTCTTACCATCACTAATTTTAATCCTCAATCTGTACAGACATCATGACTGGACACCGTAACCTGAATTAGTACATAATCAGAATTTAAAATGAAATAATAATGGAAGAAAGGTTGCATATTTATGTTGGTTACAGTGTGTGCAATTCAGTTTGGTAAAAGATTTCTACAACTCTAATAATTTTCAGAACAGGAAGAAAAGCAATTTTTACTTTCAAAACGGAGAGAAACCCAAGTTGTCAGTAAAATTGGATGAGTAAACTATTCTCTGCATGTAGTAATTCTGCTGATTGTGAATTTTAAAAGTTTTGATTGCTATCCCAAATTAACATACATTCCAAACCAGTTCATTTTTATACCACAATATGGAAGGAATATAACAAAACAAGAACATGTTTTGGTAGTCTGGAGAACTTTCACTTTTAAAGCAGTTTATGAAACCTCCAACATCACTATTAAAATCTGCATACTCACACTGTAGGAAGAAAGCTTGGTCTTCATTAAAGATCTGAATACTACTGCCATCCTGCAAGCAAAATTGTTCACAGCATTACATCTGATGTCAAATAATAAGACCTTGATACATCAACAATTGGGGACCGCGGTAGCACAGTGGTTAAGGTGCTGTGCTACAAATCGGAAGGTCACTGGTTCGATCCCAGCTGATGTCAGTGGATTTTTCATTGACATAAAATCCTTCCGATCGCACTATGGCCCTGGGGTCAACTCAGCCTCTAACAGAAATGAGTACCAGAAGTATTTCCTCGGGGTAAAGGCGGCCGGTGCATAAGGCTGACAACCTACCACCATCCTGTGCCGTTGTCACAAAATCTGGGAACCTTAATTTCCTGGAACCCTCTGGGCACCTCCGGACCTGTAAAGGGACTGCTTAACCTTAACATCAACAATTAAATGAAACTCATGTTTAGTTAAGACATAAAATCATGGTGAAGCAGTGGAAAATACTGAACTGGAGGTCAGGTTTAGCAGAATGGTACAATGCCACATTGTGTATCTTTTGCTAGACCTGACCTGTGCATTAGGTTTTGTCATTGTGGTGAATAGATCACTTTATTAAATTACCAAAACCCCCTCAATTACCATAAACAATAAACTAACAGCAATCCATATACTGTAACTTATCATTACAATATCACTCTTACTAAACAATAAGTGTGGGTATCAGTCAATAACACAACAATATCTGAAAAAGATGTTTAATAAAGGATGAAGTAAACTACATGTTTCAGCCTAATGTGGCAACATTAGGTCGAAACATGTAGTTTATTTCATCCTTTATTAAACATCTTTCTTTAGATATTGTTGTGTTATTGACTGATACCCACACCTATTGTTTATATACACACAACGGGGATGGCTCATTTTAGAACACTCTTACTACATTCAAGTAATCATAATTTGTACCTTACATGGAACATGAAATTAACTGAATGCCTGGGACAGTGGTACCCATACAAAGTTAATGGTAATAAAACTGAACCCATGTAGCAAGTATGTCAGAATTCACTCATCCTAGTCCATTTTCATGTCCATTATAGTTAGCCCTTCACGCAAGATATGTTACGTGGTTTAAAGATGCAAACAAAATATCTGTGTTGGGATTACTAATATAAATTCAACATTTTCAAACATGAACTTTGACACAATGGATAAGAGTAATGATAAGCTCATTTAAACTTCTATTACAGAAATTCCTTCAGATGGGGGAGGGTAGAGAAAGAGACAAACAGATACAGTTATCATGAAAGTTTCAGCTTTATGGGAACTCATCAGAAGCACAGAAAACATTTTACATTGGTACCACACATTTATTTAAATTATTTTTGGTATTGGTGTTCCTGAAGTAAATGCAATATTCTTTCCCTGTGACTACAACACTGAAAATCAGCAGGGAACAAATTGCCTTTCTGAAGTTATACTTCTGACCATTTAAATCTGTGAGTCCCCTATCTCTTAAAGTAATGACACAAAATATTATATGACTGAACAACACTTATCGAAATTGTTATTCCGTACAGTTCATAACTTCTGTGAGAAAGCATAAGAAATGGAAGAAACTGTAACAAAAAATAAGTGGTACACTAAAACCAATCAGGTGAAACTGCATCACTCAATAAGGAAAAACTTCCTGCACTACACTTGCATAAGTGGCACTGGTGCATCTGCACCCAGTTCCCTTCAGCAGTTTTATTTGTGACTGCTGAGGTCAGCTCTAGAATTCAGTGTCATCCACCGTTTTTGTGTTGTGTTTAGTTAGGTTAGGTTACCTTGGTTTACATATTTCTAGTAATATTTGTGTGCCACATGGTAAAAAACAATTATGCAGTGACAGTTTATACTCTTCTTAACTGTACCATCATTTTGACAGGACAAGACTTCAACTGCTATTACGTATTTGAACACTGATCTTTCACTACTTTCTTTAATGAAAGGATTAATTTTATGCGCTGCAAGAAATGCTCCCTGTTAGGTCTCACATAAAAACACAATACTGACTGACAAATTTTAGTTATTTCTGTTCACTATCGGACATAATTCTACACTGGATAAGTAAAATTGTTTACTACCAATAAAACAGCCCTAAATCTAGATAAAGCAAATCTAATATAATTACAGTAAATAACTCTCCATAATGTGCATTAAGGGGTAGTTATAATGAAAAATACATAGAAGAGTCTGCAAATACAAAATCCCTTTGCTTAAAAAACTGAAAACCACTGAAATGGCATAATAATAGTGACATAATTATTCCTGACTTTTCTACAGCATGTTATGCAGTTAGACCTATGTTTCACAACAGCAACAATGACACTCTCAAAACAATTTATTTTGCTTATATTCAACCTATAATGAAATAGGGGATACTTTTTTGGGCAACACATCATACAGTAAATAGATATTTGCTCTACAAAAGAAAATTATTTGAATTATAATTAGTGCAAGACCTAGAATTCATGTAGAAGTCTATTTACAAGTAATGTATGAAAATTAACCAACACAAGTACAATCTTTGTATTCACACACTTAAGTTACATTATAACTCTGAAAGCTCCTAAATGTGTCAAGCCCTGTGGAATCAACATCAAAGAGTATGTATATCAAATGATCTCATATAAAACATAAACCAATTTATAAGCTGTTAATTCCTGATATCTTGTACATAATGTAGAAGAGTTGAGAAGTAAGTTGTAGTTTGCTCCATGTAAAACAGATGTGTATAAATGAATAAGGAACTTTGACATGCAGTGTTTCTGGGCAGTTTGTGTGTACAACAAAAGCTGGCACAGTACTGCGGAACATACATCGCTATTGTCTTATATATAGAATCTGTTGACACTATGTTCTAAATTATCATGCAAGGTCAATAACATCTGAAACTCTTAGAACAAGTCAAATGTGGCTTTAAATGACTGGTTGATCTTGGGAATGATTCTGATATTTTAATGAAAGATATCACTGGGCTGGTAGAAGTGCAACTTTAACTTCAATGGTAAAATTAGAGCATGTATTGCATGCATAAGTAAAGAATATGACAAGAGTAGGAAGAGTGAGTGAATAGTGCAAGATGTTACCAGTTCTATAGTGAGATGTGTGCATGTGCTTAGAATACAAGGAAGATATACTCATCCTAATACAGACCTGAAAAACTAAAAATTTTAACAAAGTAAACAAAGCATATGCCTGCCGCATGCTTTCCCACTGTATGAAATGCTTACAGCTTGTTTTACTAACTAAAAAACTTACACAGTGGGATAAACAAAAATTACAGTAAAAAAAACTACAAAAGATGTCACAGTGCAAACATGTTTCCAAGAAAAACAGAAGTATCTATGTTTCATAATGACCGAGATAGTGTAGTCAGTATATCGACTCACTACAGGCTGGACGGTCCAGGAATCAAATCCTGGCGAGAAAAATATTTCCCGCACCTGTCCAAACCAGCCCTGGGGCCCACCAAGCCTCCTATACAATGGCTACCAGTTCTTTCCCAGGGGTAATGCAGCAAGGGTGTGGTATTGACCACCCACCTCCATCTAGCGCCAAGGTTAAAGAAAAAGTAGAGCTACACATCTACTCCCCCTCTAGGCCTTCACGGCCTTCTCTACAGTGAACTTTATGTGTGTTTCATAAATTGTTCCTTGATTTGGTGTCCCATTTATTGTTTACTAAAATTCTTGGTATCTCTGATTCATTCAACAATAATAAATGATCTAACAAACAAAAGTGAAATATCTCTTGGAAATATAAATAGCTACAGCAAGCAACCTAAGTATTAAATACAAAATAAACATTATAAGTAATAATATTAGTCTTCTGATATTTGACCCCGTGTAGTCTGGTAGAAGAATCTACTGTCTCCATCTTCATCCTCGATGGAGGCAACAGACTTCTCTGAAGCACAGAAAAGAGAAGCGTTCGTAAATTTCTACCAAACTACACATCATATCCCTGGCGACAAAAATCTTCGTCGCTTTTGCCGTAAGGTTCTCCAAAACCTCGCCATAAGAATAACAGCTATAGTAACAAAATTCTTAATTTCAGCCCTATCTTTCTTTTGTTTTTTTTTACGGTGCTGTCAGCAATTTCCACAGTACAACGCAAAGTGGCTTCCATTCAAGATGCTTGAAGATGCTACACGGATCATCGATCATACACTTGTTTATGACAATAGTTTCTACCTACAGTGGCAGTCTTCCAAAGTTGCGAAAGAAACATATCTCTGGACATAACTACCACGGTATTAAAGACACTTTTGATTTTTCCGATATAGCATGCAGTTACTCTTACCTCAAATTTGATAAGACGACGCACGCTACTCGGCAATATTGAGACTAACTGTTGTACATTAATGGTGAACGAGGCGTAATGTTAAGGGTAATCAATTAGACTTGAGGCTATATGCCCTTAAATAATTGCTTTATCTTAGCGACACTCCTAATACTACCCTATCAAACTGTATAACCTCGTCAGTAACACGCCCCAAGCGAGTGGCAAAGTTTACACATTGGATTCTATCCCCTATACAACCAAACAAACCTCACATTCCCGGCCAACAGCAGCTGCAATGCTGGCAACTACTTAACCGGAGTTATACGTGTACAGTCTGTTCAATAAGATAAGTAGTTCTCACGTGTGTAATTGTAACGTGCGAATGATTTAGGGTAAATCGGTCACGTGTCTGCGATATTTTAGGTCCTCGCAAGGGTTCCGAATATCCAAATGAAGGGGGATATGATGGCGTGGCAATTGATACATGTACCAATCAACACGGCGTCATATCCCCAAAACCGCATCAAATTTTACTTTTTTACATTTAACGGGACTATATAGCGTCGACATGGAACGAGATATATGACAGTTCATTCAGAAACATCTGACAACGAGGCAAGAATGTTAATATACAAAGTTTGCCCTCTGTAGGGGATTGTTGGTAGGCCTGTAATATTGAGTGGCATTACTAGGCTGTGTTCTTAGCGTTGGACGCGTAACCTTTGACACGCGGACACAGCATCGATTTACGACTGGTAAAGTACGCTGTTGCTGTATGTGCCTGCTATTATACATTTCTGCTGCATAGTTTCGCAAATGTATCATCATCATCATATCTGTCATGGAGTTGGGCCACTTGTTGACCCGTTCCGGTTTGCCGTATCCAGAAGTATCTTCAAAGGTCTATCATGATATAAGGTTACACATAACTGGATGAGCATCAAACTGCGAACATTGAAAATTGTTAGTCGATGTGGTAACAGTAACAATCTGTTATGCTTCGAACATACCGTTATTTTGGAACAGGTATTTCCAAGTCATACAAAGTAGGCCAAATTCAAGCAACTACGAAACAAAGATGTCTGAACAACAAAACGTCAAGCATTGTATTGCTTCTGACAGCGCACTTTCCTGAATGTTTGTTTGCATGTCACATTACACAAAATCAGCTTAAACTGAGGTGAATTAATTCCACATTTGAGTTTTGTGTTTCCGTAAATCTATCGTCTTCCGACGGTCCTTTCTCATTAGTTGGAGTTTGTTCGCATTAAATTTTCGTGAGGCGTTTATGCAAATGTCCTACCACGTTCGGTACAATTGCTTACTCCATTGAGATATTACCAATTAGTGGTGCGTAACTGCCCTTTGGCCCAGAATTCTCCAACAAGTTCTTGAGGTACCCTGGACATGTAGGTTCTCTACAACATTAAATCTTACCAGTCTGCATGGCGCTACTACAAGTGGTACATATTGTATGGTATCCACAAGCCTCATCTTTGATTTCATTGCACTTGAATGTTTATAACCTGTGCTCGTGATTGAGCGAAAAATATTGTGTTGGCTGCAATGAGTTCGAGTGCGTGTGTGCGAGCGTATGTGTCTGTTTGCATGCGAGAGTTGTGTGTTAGTATTTGTATACGTAATTGTTGTAGGTGCTTGCTGAGTCTTCATCACCATCAAAGATAATGGCAAATTATCATAAACCTGAAGGACGTACGATTCAGGAACTTAGAGATATCGCAAACAAGTTACGAATACATTCAATCACAGCAACCAGTGCTTCGAAATCGGGGTACGTAAAGTTTTTTTTGTACCATCTCTTCGCATGTTGACAGCACCCATGTGGTACGGCTAGGCCTGATCAGTGGATGAATCGAAGAAGCACCCGCTGAAATTTACACTGAGAATTGATGTTCACACGGCGGTGACTGGGTCGTCCCATGCCTCGGGTAGTCGCCGGTCAAACCGCGGTGGACCAGGTGCGATTGCTTGCCAATCCGTTTCGGGTTTAGTCTTGGTCGAAGTGGCACTGCGACAGGCCCTGCTCTGAATACTTTTGTTTTCCCTTCTAGCGTCATTCCACCATTTCTTCGTACTTACTTATGTCGCCGACGCGTCTGTAAATAACAAAGAAAACGACAGGGTTTAGGAAGTTTGTTGATTTGTGGTGCGATGTGTAAGTGACCTGGTGTCACCGTCTCAAATGAGCGTGCTTCTTCCCTCTGTAGGGTTCATAGTGTATGGTGGGCGGTAAAAATTGCCGGTGAGGTTTAAAGTTTGTACAACTTTTTTTCGAGGGCATTGAAGACAAAGTTGATTTGTATCACTTTAAAGTTACCGATTTCGGTGGTACCACCATTCTTTTCAGAAATTCTCGTTAATGAGACTTATAACAATTTAGTTCCTTAGCATGTACAACGTTTTGAAACCAGCTGTACTCAGCACTGCGTAACTTCCATCAGGTCACAGTTTATCCCACTTACTAGATGTTCTTTGCTAAACGTGCTCCTCAGTTTCCATTATGAATGCTGTAGTTTTAAAACTTTAACTACTACAACACAAATTTTTCTTTTCTTCAAAATGTCAAGACCAGCTCTGGGGCCCTGCAGCTTGCTATTCAATGTATATCGGGGTTCTTCCACATGGGTAAAGTGGCCAGGGCATGTTGTTGAGAACTCACTACAATCTGACATTTGAGGTTTAGAATAAGTGGAGCTATACCTGTACTACCCCTTTGTGTGCCTTCATGGTGTGGATGGGAATGACTTTACATTTTTTCCTACAAAAGAAAAGTGTAACACTTTCTGCTTTCCTAGTGGTCAGATGTTGATGTGCATAAAAATCCTCAGCATATAGAGCAACAAAATTTTTAAAACTGTGCCCATTTAAAATTACAGCCATACAAATATTTATCTTCTAGACTGTGAAGCAAGAAGCCTTTGCAGGTGGTTTCACGAGTCAGTAGCCATTAGACATCTTGACCCAGAACTCATATTTTTCTCAGAAGAAGCATGATTTGCATTAACTGGGAATGTAAAAAAGCCAGAATAACAGATATTGGTGTTCTGAAAGTCTGTATACAGTTGATCATTTTCTGTTGCACAATCTTAAAGCCATGGTCTATTGTGCAGTGAGTGCGGAATGCATTTTTTTTTAAAGAAACAGTAAATAACTCCTGCATTGTGGCCACCTTGATTTCCATATTTGAATGCATGCACTTATTATTTATGGGGAACACTGAAAGGTGGAGTTTATGTGAATAGTACATTCTTTGCAAGACTTGAGGGGTGATAATCAAAGAGAAATGACCAATGTTTCAAGTTGCGCTCTTGTCATGTGTTGGGGAATATTTTCAGAAGGTGTGAGACTTGCTTAGGAGCTGGAAGTCTGCACTTCCAGGCTTAAATGAAGTACAGTAAATTCAGCTGAAGGGGAAAGTGGACTCTAAAGTGTATGTGAAATCTCCTAAATATTTAAGTGATAAATCACCATCCTCCAAGAGACAGTAATACCAAGGATTGTTAAGTCAATACAACCGATGTACATATGCAGTGTTAAAAATAAATAATGGTGGTTATACATATGAAAATGTAGGTACTGTATGTAATATCTATAGTACCTACTTTTTTAAAAAACCAACATTTTTATATGTATAGCTGCCATTTTTAAGATTGTATGTGTAAATTGGTTGTATTAATTTTATATTCCTGTGTATTATTGTCTCCCTGAGGATGCTGATTTATTGCTGAAACATGTAGGATAGTTCATGTGTATGAATGATTTATGATTTTATATAAATTGTGTGCATTTATTTGTGTATGTGGATGATTTTAGTTACAATGCATTAACAAGTAATAAAAAAAAAAGTGGTCTACCTTTGTGTGATAGCTCCCATTCTCAGGGACATGATTGGAGGTATACTGTGAATAAAACTACATAAATTCTCAGTACCTCTCCTTTCAGACATTTGTAGGTGGATTTCTGTGGGATTGTTTTTGCCTGAAGAACATCTCATTTAGCAGCGCTGGCAGTCCTTGCTATGCTTCACTTAATAGTTGCTGCTTAATGACCAATGGAGGCACAAAATAAATTGTTTTATCAAAGTTTGTTAACATTGAAAAGAACTGTCCTTGGATTTATGAGAATTCTGGTTGTTCTGGTAATTCTGGTGCTTCAAGTAAAAGAAAAAACCCAATTCTGGCAGTCTTAGTATTGTGAGTTGAGGTGTTTCTAGTGTGTTACCATTCAAAAGAACCTTTCATCTTTTGTAGCTCTCTCTGGGTTTGCTGTTTTGAGTCAAGTTACTGTGTACAGTGCATTGTAACTGTGCACTTTGATTGTGTACATACGACTTTTTCATTTTATGAGGTTTTTTAATTAAAAATGACTGTAAAACACTGAGGTGCTGAGCTGTGTTATAGTAGTTATTGAAGGTGTGTCTTTTATGTGAAATATATTACTTCCTGAATAAAATTCATGTCTGATAAAGGTAGAACGTAATGGAAGTTATGAGAAGAAAGGACTGGTGATGGTGGTGGTGGTGGTGGTGGTTGTTGTTGTTGTGTTTTTAGGACTTCTAGACTGGTGAAGATGAAGGAGTTGTTATCCTTCACAACATCGCAAGTCAACAAGTGACACAGCATCTTATCCCAGAAGAACAGATTCCTCAGACACACTGCTGTAATAATCTCAAAACTCACAAGATGCCATAAGTTTTATGTGTTCACAAAGTGTGAGCATACTGAAAGAATGCATCTGGAGATGATATTTTGAAACAAAATGTATTGATCGTGACCACAAATTTTACAGAAAAGATTAGCTGCTCTAGTTTTAGCATTTAGCTTTGGAAGTATTAAGAAAGCAACAGGAGGCTTTAAAAATTTGCATTCTGAGAAGCTTCTTGATTTGTGCATGCCACCAAAGATTATTGGGGTCAAATCAAGGATGTGTGTACTTAAAGTTTATAGACATCCTGAAAAACAGAGGGAATTCTGCACCAATAAAATGGTGAAAACCAAAGTTCATATGACCCACCACTGTTTGCATATTTTATTACCACATATCATAGCATGCATTTCCTGAGGTTATCAGTTTGAATTCATTGTACTTATAATTGTTGTAAGTGTTCCCAAGTTGTTGAAATTAAAGGTTAATTGTATTGCTTTATTATAATTACAGCATTTGTCTTTGTGATGAAAGTATGTGACCTGTTATTTTTTTTTTCATTTGTGTAGCCTGGCTGTCATGAAGATGTTAAGGCTCTTCTTTGTAGCATATATATTTTTATAATAAATGGAATAACTGTTTTATCTTTATATCTCAGCCCTGATTCCGTAGGAATTTCCCAATGACATACTCTAGAGCAGACCCACTCAGCACATAGCCTGTGGGGAACATGTAGACTATAACACAGTTAGCTGCCCATCAAGACTTTTGAAATGCCAGAACATCTTTTAACTCTTTACGTAGGAAAGGCAAGACAGAACACTGAAGTAATTTCACCCATTGCCTAGAAAACTGTGAAAGGGAGGTAAAAATGTTTGTATAGGTATGTGTATATTTATTTGTTCTTCATTGTTAAGCATGTTTGCAAAATTGCAAAAAGCAACTATAGCTTCGTCATGTCTGTCCATTTATCTGTCTGCATGGAACAGCTTGGCTCCCACTGGATGGATTTTGTGTGAAATTTGATATTTGAGTATTTTTTGAAAATCTATCAAGAAAATTCAAGTTTCATTAAAATATGACAAGGAAAACAGATATTTCACAAGGCTGAATAATTGGACCATTATTTGTTCTCTTGTATATTAATGGTTTTCCAAACATTATATCTAATATATCCAAACCAATTTTGCTGACAGACAATACAAGCATAATTATTACAAATTCTGCTCTTTCATAGTTTAAAAAGAATATTAACAATGTTTTTATCAAAATAAGCAGTTGGTTGAAAAGTAATTTATTATCACTGAATTTTGATAAAACCTATTATCTACAGTTCATACCTAAAAATAGCCAGGAAATTGACATGCAAATACTTTGTGAAAATAAACATACTAATAATACTTAGAGTACTAAATTTCTCAGATTAATCATTGATAGTTCTGTGTAAGTTCCTATTGATGAATTATCTTCTAAATTGAACAAAGCATGCTATGGTATTAGGTTGATTAAACTATTCTTGTCTTTAGAAGTATTAAGGTTGATCTATTTTCATATGTTCACTGTATTATATCATATGGCATAATTTCTGGGGGGAATTCTTCTCATAGTAAAATTATATTCAAAACTCAAAAAAAGAATAATTAGATTTATTAGTAGTAGAGATTCCGGTCGTGAGTTGTTTAAAAATTTGGAAGTCTTGCCTCTCCAGTCTCATTATATATTTTCTTTATTATTATTTGTTGTTAAGAATAGAGAATTGTTTGGATATAATTCTGATGCACATAACATTAATATGAGATATAATTCTGACTTAACATTTACCCATAGCAAATTTAACAGTATTTCAAAAGAGAGTTTTCAATTTTGGAATTAGAGTTTTTAACAAATGTCTGTCAACTATCAAAGATTTATCAAATGATGTGAAACAGTTTAAAGTAGCCTTACTAACTCCTTTCATTGTTTGTAGGAATATTTTGATTGGAGATAAATTAAGGATCTTGGTTCTTTATTATTTCATACTTAATAGAACATTTAAATTCAGTATTTTCTTAATTATTACTATATTACAAATTCTTTTAATATTATTACACATATTATAATTTTAATTTCAGTTCGAATAATTGCAGGTCTAATGTGTGTGTGTGTGTGTATGTATATATATATATATATATTTATATATATTCTAATTTAGTTTCACATATCTTTTATTGTTATTGAAGCTATTAGCTATGACATGTGTTATGTATATTGATATATTATATGGCTATTTCTGTGGAATGTGAATAAATGAATAAACCGAATAAGACCTATATATTTTTGTAAACATATCTTGCTCAGTTCTTCTCAGAATTAGATGTTTCAGACAAAAGTTGCAGAGATAATTAAAACACACATGCCATTTGCAGTAACTGAATTTTGCTGAAGTTGCATGCACCACATAGCAAGTTGAACAGCTCTGCTCTGTAGACTGGTCCCTAATGATCTTATCATTCTATGAACCCCTTCTTTGAAATACCAGAATGGAGGAACTTGAGTCTGATCTTTGCAGAACATTTTCTGAATGGTGTCTCCTCCACCTTGTTTATTGCAATGCAGGCAAACCTTCAAATACTGTTTTATGAATTATTAACTTTATGTTAAAAAAAAGGGAACAGTTGTAAGTGCATGAATACATAAAAAATTTGCTGTTCAAACTTAGTCTGGTATATATGACTTTGTTATTTGTGAATTTTCCTTGCAATAAAATTGGTCCCAATAGGTACAGTATTAAATAATTTCTACTTCTGTTGCATTTGTTCCTTATTGTGCATGAGGTACAGGATTTCAGAATATTATTTTTTTACTTATTTCAGAATCCAAAACAATGAACTGTCTTGTGTTACATCCGGTTGAGATATCCTTCAAGTTTAGTGCTATTTCAGAGAGTGAATAGCTCTTTTATGACCAGTCAGTTTATCTGTTTACTTTAACATGATGCTCCTTCTTGTTATCACTGTTGTTGGCATATACAAATCTTAACCTTGATGTATACTTCACATCTTTGACAATGTGGAATTAAATGATTTGTGTGTGTTTGTGAAAGTTTATTCTTATAAAAATGTGTCAGGGATTAATTACTTCAGGAACTTCCCTACATTTTTTTTTGTACATGCGCATTCAGCCCATTCATTGTGTTATAAACGTATGAAATTGTCCAAAAAAATTAGTTTTGTTAAACTGCAACCATAGAAACTAGAGTAACAGTGGAGAAGTATTAATTAAAGTTGAAGTGGATTTTAATGTGGTGGATTTAAGGAGAGTGATTTTTGGACCCTGAAGATGGAGGCAGCAAGCTCCTATGAAGCAATTTACCGTTTGACACAGCACCATGTCCCTGATGGCTTGAATCTTCACCAGCACTCTTGTGAGAACCTCATTACTCTACAGATGTGTTCTGTATTTGGCAAGCACTGGAGGGTAGTGGAGTAAAATAATCCATGAAAAAAAATCAGATACTTGGGGATACACATTGTCACATCCCAGACGATAGTAATTTTCATTTAAAATGATTTAATGAAGAATTTAATATCAGACCAGATTTTAATAATGCTTGATGGAATAGCTAAAAATCTTCTAATCTTTTACATAAAACCTTAAACATTAAAATGTGCCTGTTGTGGATGATTATCAAAAGTGATCTTTTGGCCTAAAGAAGAGGTTGAAAATGTTGGAAGACAGAATATGGGGCAAGTTTAAAATTAGTTGAGATTAAAATAATTTGATGATAAGTTGTGCTGCACAGGTGTTGTCTGTCCGCAAGTTGCTTTTTTGTGGTATTTCCCATGTTTTTTAGTTAGAAGTCATATTCATTGGGTATCCTCTTTTAATCCTTTGTTACTTTGCTTAAGTTATGGACAGGTTGGTACTTTAAAAACAGTCCTGATAGCACAATTTCCTTTGCCATTATAATGGTTCCAGTTTCTTATGACATTTGACCCAAGCATGTAATGCTGTATCTTAATCATGTCACCAGACATATGACTAAGACTTTCACTATTAGTTTATTAGGATCATGGCCTTGACACCATAGCACTTGATTGGTCAGAGCAATCAGTTATTTAGTAGCATAGTAACAGCACTGAGGGTTAGAATTGGAAAGACTGGAAAGAAGCAGTTTTGTTTTCATTTACAGCCTTAATTACTGTATTTTGTACACTGTGAGCTGGGGTAGCTCAGTCAGTATGTGACTAGTAATTGGCTGCATGACCAAGGTTTTGATTCCTGGCTTGGACAGACATTTCTTCTCCCACCTCTTTGTCTGTACTGTAGGTACCACCCACCTCCTTTCCAACGGGTACCATTTGGTTTTTCCCCGTGAAGTGGATGGAGTGTTAAAAGGAGACCATTCATCTGTAGTGCCAAGATTAAGAGTGTGAAGATATACCGACCTTTCCCATATGTATTTGTGATGGGATGCATAATTAGGCACAAGGATAACATTACCTGTACTTACTTCAACACTGTGCCATTAAGAATGCGCTCTGAAATGTGGTTTGGGCCAAGTCCCTCAGTTCACATTGTTAAAACGTGACCTGGCTGTGGACATTGTCCTTAATGAGAGATCACAACATGCCTGAAACCATTTCATTTTGTACTGGACAACCGTTCAGTGTAATTTTGAACTTAGTTCTTTTCCTTGTATTAAAAATTGCATATTTTCTAAAATGTGCTGTTTCTGTTATTTTCATGATTGATTTGTGATCAAAAAATTAAATGAGTGGATTGGCATGTAATTGAATTGCACTTATAAGTAAGGTAGAAGGGGGTTGCTTTTGTCATCATGAAGGAGGTGCAGTGACACACTTGCCACAACATTAAGTATTAAACAGTAATGAATATGTCGGAATTTCTTTAGCCCTTGAGTGGTTTGAAACAGTGGTAAAGTGTGTAGGGATTTAATTTCTTTAGTAAGTTTTTTGACTATCAATTCCTTAGAGTTTTTGTTCTTACAGTTTTCATTTTAATCAAAGTCTGTTGGACTTTATCTCTGATCTGTTTTAGGGCACAATTTGACAGGTAAGTGCCTGGTATGATTTTTGGATCACAGATTGATTAAATTGTAAGTCCTGTACCTATGCTGATAATACGGAACAGTTCCTATAATGAGATTGAAACTTACAATTCCATTGTTCATTCGACCGAAAACTACGCAGGATCGAGAGCAATTGTAACAGGCTTATTTTCTGTGAAAGTGTTACAGACTAATCTCTAGCGTTCTTTCTGAAGCTTATTGTTATTATTATTATTATTATTAGTAGTAGTAGTAGTAGTAGTAGTAGTAATTAGTTGTCACTTTTGTTATAACCTTTATAAGGGCATTTGCATTTGTATAACTAACTCTGTGGATCAGAGTCCTTCCTGAGAAGCTAACAGGTGCTCAGCTAGTCAGGAAGGTCCCAGCATTTTATGGACCATGTCCATTACAGTATTCGCAAACACCTGCCACCTGTTTGTGTCCTGAGCCAGATCAATCCAGTCCATGCCTCCCCATCCCACTTCTTGAAGATCCATTTTCTTATTATCCTCCTGTCTACACCTAGGTCTTCCAAGTGGTCTTACATACCTGGAACAAACTATGTCCCTAGGGTATGTAGTGTTGCAACTGTTCTGTGGACACAGTGTATGGTACGCACAATGCTATTTCCCATGATAAATGTTGTGTACATTTTACGTTTGCATTTCTCCAAAGTATGTGCACAGTGCCCAGTATGGCTGTGGTTTGTACTTCTTTGATGATGTGCTTTCCAAGTATGTTGTTCAGATATTTTCTGAATGTTTTTGATATGGTTCCAGTTTCTCCTATTATTACTGGTATTACTTTTGGTTTTACATTCTGCATATGCTGAATTTCTATTGTACAGTTCTCATATCTTACAATCTTTTCAGTTACTTTACTGCTACTACTACTACTAATACTACTACTACTACTGTTGATGAATTTTGTACATTCAGTTTCATGAATGCAGGCAACTTTGTAACATCTAGGTGGCAGTCATCTGGGTATTGTGACACCAGGCAATGTTGTGGGATGGCTCCGACGTTTCAGAGGAATTGAAGGCCCCCCCCCCCCCGAAACGTTATTCTCAACGTAGATCAGTACATGGTGTCAAAACGTAGAAAACAACCACCGCCGTAAAACACGAAAGTTGCAAAACGGTTATACGTTCGGACAGTCCAGATAAGGCGCATGCGCAGACCTCTATGACCTGCATAAAGCTACGAAATAATAACGCTTGTGAAGTCGACAGTCGACTGACGAGTAGTCGACGGTCGACTGACCAGTGGTTGGGAATCGTGCTTAAGCAGGATGAAGGAAGAATATATGGCTCCGAACGTACATCTGCTGTATGACATTGCGAATAAATTACGCATTGATAGTGTGAAAGCTACAGATACGAGCAAGTCTGGGTAAGTTTGAAATGTCGTTTCATACATTTTTTTTTGCATAATGTTCGTGTACTTTGTGATTATTCACGATTACAATACATCGCACGCACGCACACACACACACACACACACATATATATATATATATATTACACGATGCATACTGTTTTCAGAACACAGTTGTAACGTGTCCTTGGAGTAATAAGCAAGGGGTTTGCAATACGTGTAAGACATATCTCCCGGGTTGTCTGACCGAAGGAAGTCGGCATGAATTTTCCGCCAATCATTGCTCATTCGGTAACATACAAACCCATTGCATGGCATAGAAGAGTAGCTGTGCCTGTATTGTAAACTGCCTGATATAGTGTAGACCGGAAAAAGATACGTCAAACTCAAATATTGGAGCCTCGCTCGTATACGAACCACGGACCTCGCGAATGCACGTATTACCGAATGAACTGCGGTAGATAATACGGACTACACTGGCACAGTGTAGTTTGTGTTGACACTGCCATTGAGAGCTTCAGACGTGGGAAGTGAGCAGAAATGTGGTTACGTTTTAAGCCGAACGCATTACGGATACACAAGGACGCTAAGGTGACCTACTATTGACCATACACTACATGGATCGGAGGTCATCGGTGATCCATGGCAAATACCAGCAGGCTCGAACGACATTTTGATTTGTTCAAGGACTTTTGTTACAATGGGTTTTGCAGCCCCGCAGCGGTTCATTTCCTCCGGCATGCACAACGAGTCAAGGTCGATTGAAACCCGCCGGTCTGGCCCCACTTTTGCAGTGTGTGACGTCCTGGTAAAAATATAAGGTGTCAAGACATCCCCACTGTTTTTTTTGGATACTTTTTTATCTTCCACGATCTTGTTACATTAGTGTCATACAGTAAGTGTCCTGACACTTAAGATATCCGCTGTTTGCCACAGTTCGTAGAGGTCGGAATTGTAGAATTATAACCATTTCGTCCCGAGAGGCGTTCGGCCCGACCCCGAAGTTTGCCTTCAAGTGTGTTACCCCAACCCAACAGTAGCCCGCCTTCGCTTAATGCAAGTTCGAATGACACCCTGACGATGTTTCTACGATCTGATCCGCCTGTTGTGTCGCTAATAGGTACAGGTTTTTGCTATTGAATGAAGGTCAGGAATCTCAGAATTATTGAACGACGCTGTAAGGGCGTTTGATGAGCAGTACGTGGGTAGCGGACTAAAAATGTGTAACGTGTCGTCTGGACTTTTTCTGGGATTTTCCCTAGTTTATTTGTTAAATGAATATCACCCCGCAACAGGCATGTGCAGCCATTCTTCGTTAATCGCAGTACACAAGTAACGTTAACAGCTCATAATACTGGCTTTCCGGCATTGAAGGCCAATGTAGATATGCCTAATGTAAGCCAGTAATGTTTTCTATAGGGTTTGGGTGGTATCATTAGAAACCGAGATAGCATATTATAGTGACTAGGCTATGGGCTGGATAATTGAGGTTGCAAATCCCGGCAGGGGCAAGATATCTAGACCGGCTGTGGGGCCCATGCAATGGGTACCGAGGGCTCTTTCTCCTAGGATAAAACGGCCGAGGCATGAAGCAAACCACTTCTTCCATGTAGTGCCGAGGTTAATGGGTGGAACTATACATCTGCTTCCTGTATTATGCTCACATGGTGTGTATAGGGGCAACTTTTGATTGGTGTCATTTGAACCAGGCCCACACTCGTGCAGACAAGCATATTTCAAGTTGCAATCAGGTAGTTGTGTTTCTGACACTTTGTCTGTAGTTTCTTTGGATGCCAGCCCCATCCTATTGTGTCTTCACCTCTTTATTTTCTGGTTTTATGAGAAATTAGCCTGTCATATGATTGGAGAAATATAATATGTGCTAATTCATGCGGTCCTTCATCAGGTGCTTCTTGGTTCTTTATAGTACATGATGACATAAACTTGTTAAAATTCGTATTAACAAGTAAAGCGACACTGTCTTGGTATAAGTTTATTAAATTATGTGACAAGTATGTGCTTTTAGTATTGTTATTTAGTATCTTTAGTTCCATCTGAAGTTACATTGATGCCTATCTTTAAAATATCTACTGTCACAAAGTGGTATGGCAGCCATGTACACTTCTGAGGTGAGCACCAAAACCTGTATTTGGAATCCTGAAATTTTACAGTCAAACCTCCATTTAAGGTTTCTGTGTGGCGCAGAGGGTCTGAACACCAAGTGGAGGAAATTTGACTTGGGATCATTGAAATAGAATATTAAATGTGGGAAAAGGTTAACAAACATTAAATGGATGATATGAATGATATGCATATTCGCTGCATAGAAATTTCACTGCCAACTAGTTGCACAATGTTTTTATAGTTATTATATGAAGCTGCTACATGTTTTGGCCATCTATCCTACCAATCTTAGGGAGTTACAAGTTTGGTCCACGTGTGCAGTGTATATGGCAACCTGTCACAGATAATTGGCAGACGATAATGTATATAATTATATATACAGTATGTATATATATAGTCTGCCAATTATCTATGACAGTTTGCCATGTATGCTGCACATGGTGACCAAACTTGGAACTCCCTGAATATTTCCAGGATAAATGGCCAAAACATGTAGGAGCTTGGTGTGATAAATATGAAAACATTGTGCAACCAGTTGGTAGTGAAATTTGTGTGTATTAGACTGTTGCGCAGAAGATGTACAACATTAAATATGTAGGTTGGTTGTTTGAAGTTGGAAATGGGAAATGAACTGACAGTTCAAAATTGAACAATTAGGTTCCAGATTTAATGGCAATTAATGAACAGTTGATTGTTGATATTTATAGCAGAGGTCAGTGTGTTTATATTTTTGAACACTTCCTCTTTGCTGGTAATTAGTGATATGGCAATGGAATATTTGTGTTAGAAGGTGTGTATAAGAGTAAGTTCTTTATGATATAAGTTACACTTCCAGACACCCAACATCATGTGCTTCTATGGCAGAAGCAATGTCAGTCCTCTTCTTCCATGTGATGAGGTACAAACTGTCAAGTCCGAGAGATCCTTCAAGTGATCGTTTTGTTCTGTCAAAAGGACATGCTGCTCCTATTTTGTATGCAGGTGAGACTTGTAATTTGAATTTCTTTATAAATATACTGAGACATAGTATATTATATCAGAAGGGAATTATGGTTATTTTGATGTGAACCCCTTTATAATAGTGTCTGGTACTGCAGTAGTGCTTATCCTTCTTTGTAAGTCATGATGGCACTTTGGATTTTTGTACAGGCATGTAATTGTGAAATACTGAATTGTTATATCTCAATCAGTGAGCTGTATCTAACCATCAGCAGCCAGTGCAACTTTTGTAGTTGTAGTAAACTCTGTACCTGATATCGTGAAGTGTAATGGTCTCTTCCTTTTATCTTGCTGGCAGACTGTATGAAGTACTAGTTTCACAGTGATATCTCCTCTGATTTTAGTAAATGGTACTGTGTTTGCTGTAAGGCTTATTTAGAAAACGGCATCTCATTTACAGGAATTATTCATTGTATGTAAATTAAAATTAGGACTAGCCTATGACATACTGTTGCAGGCTGTAGTGTTTTCCTTAAAAAATCCTTGCTGCTGCTACTACTACTACTACTACTACTACTATCACTACTACTACTACTACCACCACCACTCCTACTACTGCTACTACTACTAATACTGTGGACCTTGGCTTTCAGTATAGTCCTCCATTTGTTCTAGTCTGTGGCCACTGTGTGCAATTTTCTTATTCCCATTATCTTCAGATCCTCTTCAGTCTCACCAGTCCACCTTCTCCATGGTCTTCCTCTTTTCCTTATTCCCTCCACTGTTGCAATCACTAATTGTTTCTTTCATTATTCATCCTTTTAATATGTCCACACCATCTTAATCTAAGCGATTTCATAAATTTGACAGTGTCTGCCCCTTGTAATATATCCAGTATCTTAATATTTATTCTTATTCTCCACCTTCTTTTTTTATGGGATCATAAAGTTTGTTATTGTCTTCCTTCGGAGCATGCATTTCTTTTGAGTCCATTGTCCAGGCTTCTGCCCCATAGGTTATGATGGGTCCTATTAAGTGTAAATTTTTTATTTGAGTATTTCAGGACAACAGTATGGACATGAAAAGTTTATTATGTGCTGAGTATGCAGGTTCGCTGTTGTAATTTCAGGATGAGTATCCACATTTTTTCCCCCATTATATAATACGGATACCAAGTACAAGCTGTCAGCTGCTTGATTGAAGTATAAAATCATCTATTTTTACATCCTAGAGATACTTTAGATTGTATTGTTGTCTGAAACTTTTTTTTTGGGGGGGGGGCGTTTCTTACGTCAACCCAATGCCCAGTCCACCTGGAGTGCCAGGATGTCTCTTTTCATGTGGAACCTCACTCTGAACTCTGAACCTACCCTACTGCTGGCATAGCCAGCAACCACTGACTACACTCATCTATTCTAGTGAGCTGCATAGGTCATTTCAGAAGTTTTGTGTATAGTGGTGGCACCGTGCAATGCTTCACATGACTTAACTCAAATCATGAGTGTGGCACTAGTGGTACTATTGCTGCTGTCACAAAAGTACCTTGTCTTTTTGATGTCAGTTGTTTATCTATAGACTAGGGAAGATTCTTATAGATGGATGTGAGAACATTAACAGTATTTCTTGTTTTGTTGGGTAAAAGTGCTTTGAATTTTTGCATTTCATTGAAGGAATGTTTAGGAACACATGTTCCTTCACATGAAACTTTTAGCCAATATGTGAATGCCATTAAGAATGGCCAGGAGGAGACAGACGACCCCTTGCAAAGGAGCTTTAACATCAGCAATGGGTGAATGCCACATAGTACAAATGAAATCTGTCCTTGAATACACACATAATATTTCATGCACTGCAATTGCTACAGAAATTGGAATCTTTCCAGTAAGTGTTTACTGTATCTCCACTAAGAGCTTGGGGAAATGAAAAGTTTGTGCAAAGTGGTTTCCGCACATGCTTAATGATGACTAAAGAGCTATTTGAGTTTTTCTCACCACCACCCATCTGCAGCATTACAGAAATGAAGGCATTGCATTCTTCAGTCACATTTGAATGGTTGATGGGTAATGGGTGCATTCATTTGACCCTCAGCTAAAATGACAGAATGCTGAAAGTCTTGCCCAAGCGTCGCCAAGGAAGAAAATTGTGGGTGCATTCAGGGTGCTCTGAAAGTCATGCATGTCAGGTTCTTCAGCCGCGATGGACTTGTGCGTGATTATTCTGTGCCAATTGGTACCATGGTCAGTGGCTGATACTACTGCTCATTGTTGCAGGGTAAGATGTTTGCTGATATCAGTTGGAACTGCTGGAGCATGGTGTTATTTTGCTCCAGGACATTGCAATGCATTACCATTGTGATGTGCAGAATCTGAGGCAGGGAGGTGTTGTTGCAATGTCCCTACTCTCCAGATCTTGCCCCATGTGATTATTGGTTGTTGGCACATGTGAAAGAACTTCTGTGGGGAAAAAGTTTTGAATCAGAAGATGGTATCAATGCTGCTGTCACTGCCTCTTTACACTGTCCAAGCAAGGACAATTACACAGCTGCAATTGATCATTTACCATGTAGATGGGAAAAGTTTATGAGCAGTGCCATTGATTACAATGAGTAGAGTTCATATGTAAACATCAAGGATTAGTGTTGTTATTTCATATTTTGTTATTACATTAAACTCATACTTAAAATTTGAAATGGCCCAAGTATATCCAGCATGTACTACTATAGAATTTTTCGGTTTAAATCTTAAATTCATTTCATTACACATTGAGAACCTGCTACAAGTCTTCACTTGTGGAAAACATTTTATTAGAAAGGAGAGACAATGTATGCATGTTGTAATGATGGAAATATTAGTGTGGTAACACACCTTGGTTTGTTTGTTTCACAGCATGGGCTGAGGCTGGTCTGTTTCCAATATCAGACCTACAAAACCTGCGAAAAGTGGACAGTGATTTGGAAGGCCATCCAACACCAAGACTTAACTTTGTTGATGTTGGAACTGGCTCTCTGGGACAGGGGCTCTCTGTTGCTTGTGGAATGGCTTATGTTGGCAAATACTATGACAAAGCTTCTTACAGGTAAGAGTTTTACCAGCTTTCATACCCATGTTTATGTGTATATTTGTAGAAAGTTAAGTTATGGGTCAAACTTTGTAATTTAATATTACCATAAAGTTTGTAGGGTGACCAAATAGTGTAGTCTGTGTGGCTACTCACTATGAGCTGCTTGGTACAGGGTTGGGACCCTGATGGTGGCAAGATATGCCACACCCACCCAGGCTTATGTCCAAAGGGTCCCAAGTCTCTTTCCCAGGCATCCATTAATGCCCTTCTAGCACAGAGGTTAAGCATGGGTAAGGCTACACCACTACCTCCCCTCTTGTGCTTCTAGCACAGAGGTAAAGCATGGGTAGGGCTACACCACAACTTCCCCTTTTATGCCTGCAGTGGAATGTTACAGTATGACCTTTACCTTGAACATTATAAGGTTTTTAGAGTGAAACCTGTATTTGAGATTCCTGCAAGGATATTTTCTGATGTTCTTTAATGTATTTATGCCCTTTTTGCTGGAATATGTGAATAAACCCACAATACAAACCTGTCAGGGTACCTTCTGGCCAAGGTTGAGATGTGGGGCCTCCATATACAAAGCAAGAGTGTCAGCTTGTTAATTTCAGTATTTAGTTTGAGTACCAATACACAGGCCTTTGCATCTGGGTTCCTACTTGGTTGAAATGCACTGCATGGTTTTTGAAGGGTAGACATTGGCTGCTGTCTGTTTCAGTAGCTTTTTTTTTTATTTTGTGCTGATCACATTTTCTTTCAAAAAAGTGTTTCACAGGAATAATATTTCATTGCCCACCATCAAATTAACTACTGGAACACACTTGGGCATGATGTACTGCTATAGCTTTAAGTCTGACCTTTAAACTTTAAAAATCTGCATTGCCATACATGAATGCACAGAGGAAAAACATTCTTAGAAATACATTTTATTAGGTAGCAAACAAATTTGCTGCATTTTTGAGACATTCTACATAAACTCTGTGTAATTTCCCACAAACTGCCATATATTTCATAATTTTATCTTTTTCTGTTCAAAAATACTCACTTTTTTGTAAGTTATGCACTAAAATTTAAATACCCACCCTAGTATGATGAAGTTGTGTGAGTGATAAAATCGAGAAGAATGAGATGGGCTGGGCATGTGGCACATGTGGGTGAGGAGAGGGGGTGTATAGATGGGGAAACTGGAGGGAAGGAGACCAATGGGGAGCCCTAGGCATAGATGGGTGGATAATATTAGGTTGGATCTCGAGGAGTTGGGATGTGGGTATATGGACTGGATTGGAGTGGCCCAGGATAGAGACAGATGGCGGATGCTTGTGAATGCGGTAATGAACCTTTGGGCTCCGTGAAATGCGGGGAATTTCTTGACTAGCTGCAAACCAGTTAGCTGCTCAAGAAGGACTCTGCACCATCGAGTAGGTAAGTAAGTATTATGAGGGTTAAACTACAATTATGTTGCCACCAAATCTTCAGAATGTTTATTTTTAAACCCCAGCTTATGAATTAAGTGCTTCTCAGGAATATGTAAGTCATCTCTTCAGTGTATAAAATGAATTGGTTATTGAAGATACATACAGATGTGTAGATATAGAATGGTTGTTATGGTGCTATACTTCTATTTTTTGTTCAGTATTACAGATAAGATTAAATGTGAAAATAGTTGCATTAAACATGTTAAAATTCTTCATTTTTGCAGGGTATACTGTCTGATTGGAGATGGAGAGAGTGCAGAGGGTTCCATTTGGGAAGCACTGCACTTTGCTAGCTATTACGGTTTAGATAATTTGTGTGTCATCTTTGATGTGAACCGCTTGGGTCAGTCTGAACCTACATCTCTGCAACACAATATGGATGTTTACCGAAAGCGGTTAGATGCATTTGGGTGTAATGCAATTGTTGTGGATGGACACAGTGTTGAGGAATTGTGTAAGGTACTGTCTGTCCATTCATACCTAAATGACACTTCAGTTGCCCTTTACCTTGACTTTTTACCTTTTTTAATCGAATTACAGGATATTAGATGCTACTGCAGAAAGTCAATACATGTGCGAATGGTGCACTGTCCTTCTCCCCACTGTTCACTTTTGTGTTTCTCCTAATTCTTCCATTGATATTTTGTACTTGCGTTGCTGATATTTTGTACTCAAATGTATCTGTTGGTAGAGCATAGTCAGATGACCAAAGTTAACAAGTGTTTTGTTGGAGTATCATGTAAATAAACAGTTACCTAATTAGTCTTGCCATGAAGAAGTTAGAATTAATACTAAAAAACAGAAGTATTTTTTAAAATAAAACATGGTTCCCAGTTTTGAAGTAAAGGGCTACTTTTTGGTTCTTGAATCTTGCATCCAGTGAATTTATGCAAGGTTCTGGAATTATTTGTTTGTAGAAATACATTGAGTTGTTTCTCATGCAGGCCTTTCATGAAGCATCATCTACAAAGATGAAACCAACAGCCATCATTGCAAAAACATACAAAGGCAGGAACTTTCCCTCCATTGAAGATGAGGAAAACTGGCATGGCAAACCACTGGGTGATAAATCTGAAGCAGTGGTTCAGGTAAGTACATCCTTCAACATTTACTGGTATCATGAACTCTGTTTCAATATAACAAACTCTGAAAAATATTAATACTGCTTTGTTCAACAGTCCACCACCACTACCACCAGCTGTATACCTCAGGTTCTGACACAGATGGAAAATTACCAGTAACATTTGCCGTTGGCTTTTGAAAGCTGTGCAACTGAACGAACGTGTCAGTAATCACAAATTCCTGATGGCTCAGGCAGTTAGTCATTTGCTGTCACTGCGGAGGCTTGGGTTCAATCCCAAGCCAGTGGGAGTGGGCTGTGTATGGACAAAGTAGCGCTGGGACAGTTTAGAGTACTTCGGGTTTACCCTTTCAGTATCTCTATGCTAATGCTTCATACTCATTCATGTATCACCAATGAATGCTTTTTAATTGTAGCAGTTTGCAGTATTGTCAAATAAGGCACTTAAAAAACTACTGGGTATATGTTGTGTGCAGATGACTTTAACCCTTTCCCATCTTATTTCAGACTTCACTTGTACTGATTGTAAATTAGTTTGCTTGAAAATTTAAAGGAAAGTTGTGGCAGATTGTAACTGCTGCCGCCTCTTGTTCCTATTCACGAACACTATGATAGGAGGTATTAGAAAATGTAAAGAGCAAGGGAATAACATTTAGCTTGTGACCATAACATAGTAGTAACTTAATGGGTGATGGCACAAAGCTTCTGGCAGACAAAATTACAATGTTGAAAACCTAACAGAGGATGGGAATGCAATGTTGCCCATCTCCGACCCTGTGCAGTCTGTTATCAAAGATAAAGTGATGCATTTGTGCATAATGTGTGATTTCCAGAGTGCAGAAATTTGTATTGAACTATGCTGCTCTGGTTTCAGCTACTTCATGAAACTGAATCTGTAGAATTATTTAGCATCAGAGTGAAATAATACTGGCGAGCGTATCTTTGTGAAAATGGACTCTGTTATTCAGGGATGTGACATCACATCACTGGGTGACTGGTTTGCAACATATTTAGGAACATGATGTCTTCATCTGCAGGGCTCTAGAGGGATCTCTTAGGCCCTCAAAAGTGAAGACACTATGTTTCTTTGAAACACTAGAAACTGATTACCTGGTGATGCTATGTCATGTCCAAAAAGAACAGTCCTCAGCACCACCTCCATGTGGACCTTACAACTTCTCCTTGAGAGTGACTTTGTATTAGTACTAAACATAAAACAGCTGTTTTTTCAAACCAAAGACAGGACAGCTAGTAACTCTAGGCTAGATATATTGCCTTAAATTTTGCTATCGTATGGACTAGGGGACAGGCGGGAAATTGAGGTGTGCTTAGCATGTCAGTTGTGATATGGGGTGGTGCATTTAAAAGCATCCTGTTTTGTGTACCTGTACAAAATGCTGGAAGTGCCCTCCCCTCCATATCCAGTCATTGTTGACCATGTCTCAGGTAATTCATACATTCACACACTAAAGAACTTGGCAGGAGTGAATTGGGTAGTTATGATAGCGCTGGTAGGGGCTAATTTAACTATGCCACCTGCCAGGATTTGATGGACAAGAATATCCTGTGTCTTCTGTATGACACATCCCTATTTTGTAGCTGAAAATTTATAATAAAAATTGTAGGTAAATAGTTTATATTGTGATCTTATTTTCACACCTGACAAATAGGTAGTTACATGAACGTGAAAATTTCAGAATACGAAGTGTTGGTATGACTGATGTATAAATGTGCTGATTGTTCAAGCACCTGAAGTCACTAATAAAGAATATGGGTCCTCTGCAAGTGGCACCTCAGAAACCTTTGAAAGAGGATGCTCCTGTTGTGGATATTAGTAATGTGAAGTTATCTGCTCCTCCCGACTACAGTATTGGAGAAAATGTGGCCACAAGATTTGCTTATGGTACGGCGCTTGTGAAGATTGCAACCAACAATGATCATGTCATTGCCCTCGATGGTGACACGAAAAACTCAACCTACTCGGACAGGCTGAAGAAGGTTAGAATTCTGAAATTTTCCTATATGTGCTATCTGGACCCACCTGAATTCTGGCTCCATCATTTTTTTGTGAGGTATGTTTTAGTACCTTCATTATCTTAACTGTGTACCTGATTCTTCCAGGTGGTCTTATTATCCTTTGTTGTCTGCTTGTATGTCACCTTTATTCTCCTTAATGTAATAATACTGACAATAATTGGTCTTGCGTCAAAATTGTATTGTTCTACATCCACAGTTCCTTGTTGTTATTTAGAATCTCAATACATGAGTAATGTGACAGGTGAAAATTGTGGTGTGCAGGGGATATGAATTGTTAAATAAAAGCAATAATGATGGTTCAGATATTTTTCTTTTTGGCGGTTTGTCTGAATAGGCTGTTTGAACCACCCAGGTTTATGTGCAGTGGTTTGGTTGGTTCCCTAGGGATAAATAGTGAGAGCATGAAGCTAATTTGCACCTCCATCAGTTATTGAGGTTAAAGTGTAGAACTTCACTTCTGCTTCCACATAATACATCTCAATGACATGTTACAAACAGAATGCACTGTCAGATATTTGGTGATAAGGACTATACTGTTACTTTACCTTTATCCCAACTCTTACTTTACCTTTATCCCACTGGGGTAGGTATTTAAATATTTGTATGTGGTTTATGAAAAACATATTATATGAACATTTAAAAATAAAATTATTAAATAAGCAACATATTTTGGAAAATAATAAAAATAATACAATATGTCATAAAGTGCAGTAAATTTTCTTTTAGCCTACATATACGAGGGTTGGAATTTTAATTGTGGCAACGCTGCAGTAACTTTTGATACAGCACACCTACAGTGTTCAAATTTTCACAGACCCTCAATGTACTCCCCAACGTTATGTAGAACACGTTCCCAGCAATGAGGGAGTCGCATGATGCCTTTGGCAGCCCCTGTTTTGTTGATGGTCCGGACCGAGCGGCCTACAGCGTCAATAATGTCTGGTATAGTCTTGAAGTGCCTGCCACGTAGCGGTTCCTTCACTTTGGGTATCAAATCAAAATCGCAAGGGCTGATGTCTGGTGAATATGGGGGATGGTACAGCACCTCCCATTGCCATCTCGCCAGTAACTGGTTCACTACGCCAGTGACATGCGGC
>Ga0136643_10001150_pt1 | contig 31541 bp, 10 predicted proteins | sample TergutLab28metaG_FD_96883 | JGI IMG/M metagenome (GOLD analysis project Ga0136643, IMG submission 96883) | Labiotermes labralis P1 segment gut microbial communities from Petit-Saut dam, French Guiana - Lab288 P1 (version 3) (version 3) | ecosystem: Host-associated > Arthropoda: Insects >...
CCGGTGGTGCACACCTGCATGGGCGCTGTGATAACTTAACAAAACCGTTTCACTTTCGCAGATTATTTACTTTTTCGCCAACCCCCCCCCCCCATTCAGTAGTTTGCTCACAATAAACCGTGCTTTTGAGGTGCACAATTAAGGGGCATATTGGTCTTGCCGCACTCTTAAAACAGGATACAAAAGAATTTTACTTTAAATGATAATATGAATCATGAAATGTGATGGGATAAGTAAAGTTCCTTTTGTTATTATAGTTTAATTTTGGTAATGCACAGTTCCTATGATAAGTACGGAAGGAGGGTTACAGAACGATAGATTAAGTGCTTTTAATGTTGTGGTTTTTTTTTCAAAGATAAGGCAGTCGGTAGATAGTGGAGTTTGGACAGAATGTAAAGTATTTTCAAAAGTGCTTATGTTTGTATTTATTTATTTATTTATTTTTTCTCATGGTTCAACTGCTCTAAATGGACTTAGGCGTTCTCATTGTTGAAGTTCTCGATCACTCACACACATCACACTCTGCAGTACTCCTCTGGACGAATGATCGTCTCATCGCAGAGACCTCTACCTGACGGCACACATATTCATGCCTCCGGCGTGCTTCGAACTCGTAACCCCAGCAAACAAGCGCCTGCAGACCCACGCCTTAAACCGCGCGGCTACTTGGACCGGCGTGTTTACTTAAGGCTTTGAAAATTTTATGTCCTTTTAAATGGAACAGTGAACTGCATTGTGCCGTAGGAACACCACTGCCAGGCACACTGAAAGCTTCCACTATTAGTAACATATGTTTTGACACTTAGAATACACAAACAGCATTGTGATGTGCGGAGTGAAAAATCGTAAGAGCGATACTTCGGGAGATTTAATGTCTTCTGTGGTATGTTGGCGGTACGCACCTTGCGCTGACTGCTTGCGCTTCCAAATAAAAGCAATACGAATTTTTGGAAACATCGGGAACTACTTTCCCCAAAGATGCAGCGTAGAATAATTTTACCACTTCATACAAAGCCGTACAAAATCAAACTCTAGTAGAATTGTCACGAACATGAATACCTGTAAGCTGAATTTTGACTCTGTAAATGAACATTAAATTAACTATATCACTCCACGGGGCAGAATGCTGGTTTAGACGCTAATATTTCCTCTGCTAGTTCACAAAATTACTCGAATTTTGTACAACCAGCTAATTTATTATCATCTTAACAACAGCCACACACCGGTCATTATTCTCATTCAGAGACAAGCGGCACTCTAGCGCCCCCTCTCCACTCCGCTGCACTAACACTTATTATAGTGCTTGTTATCATTCTGTGTAGAATCTTCTGTCCTGTATTTTGCTACCCAAAAATATAAAGAGCAAGATATACAGACCTATAAATTTGTCTGTTGTTTTGTACGGTTGTGAAACTTGGTCGCTCATATTGAGGGAGAAACATGGGCTGAGGGTGTTCGAGAATAGTGTGCTGAATGACATATCTAGGCATACAAGGGACTAAGTAACGGTGAAGACTACATAACGAACAGCTTTATGATCTGTACTGATCATCAAACGTTATTCGGGTGATCAAATCAAGAAGAATATGAGCGGAGCACAGGGGAGGGGAAAGGTGCATACAGAGTTTTGGTGGGGAAACGTGAGTGAAAGAGGCCACTTGGAAGGCCGAGACGTACATGTGAAGATAATATTAAAATTGATTTTCAAGAAGCGGGATGGAGGTTGGGGTGGGGTGGGGAAATGGACTGGATGTGGCTCTTGTAAATGCTGTAATAAACCTTCATGTTCCATAAAATGTAGGGAATTTCTCGACCAGAAGGGAGCAGGTCTGGTCAATGGCGTTATTTAGTCACAGTTTTGTTTTTCCACCCACGTCTGTGTCTTCCATGCTGACTTTTTCTGTACTTTTTCCATCCATATCATACAGGCAGTTTTATCAATTTCTTTAATTTATTATATTATTCGATTTTTCTACAGATTTTTTCATGGTTGTTACATTGTAACCATTAAGTTTCATCTTCCAAACGCTGATTTTTTACCTGCTGCTGCCTGCAAAGTGATGACTGGATATTATTTGAAATTTATAATACTGAAATAACAAAGTTCAAGGTGGATGTCGAACCCTGATATTACATGCCAGTTCGTGTCATATATAAATGCAGCATTTCAAGAAGCAGTCTGCAGTTTTATTGTAACTACGAAAGCAGTAGCGGGTTAGCAGCTCAGAGGCTGCGGGATTTACTGGCCTTGCTCGGGTCTTCTGCTGATGCAGTGAGGCATCAAATTTCACAAAGCGATTTCTATACACGGAGAAAAAAGTTTTGAAAGTCCGGGATTGTAACAATGTGGTGCTTTATGGTGGTTGGTGATGCAGCCTTAAAGAAACGTGTAAAAAACAGAAGCGTTACGGAACACAGAACATGTTATTTCTTGCATTATTTTCTCTGCTTTTATTGCTGTTGTCTACGGATGTGTTTCTTCCCTTTCCCATGTTCATCCCTTTTGTTACTGCTGTCGCTTCTCGCCACTTCGTTATGACTATTTTTCCTATTATATTGTCTCATTTTTATGTCGATACATTTTGTCTTGTGTACTTACGGGACTTCAAATTTAAGGCGCCTTTTCTAAAGTTCGTCACTTACTGCATTGCTCGCCATTTCGTTTCTGACATTCTAACTTCTTCGCAAACTTTTTCACATTTTTCAGACGAACTGTCCATACAGGCATGAAATGCCCTACAGATGTGAATTTTGTGTTATTATTGTTCTGCTGCGAAAAGCGCTTTCATTTACGGTGTAACGCCATGTAGTCTCAGGGATATTTGCAAAGTGTTTCGGGAAACTGGTGTTGCCTACAGTCGTTAACCCAGGAAGCCGAGGCAGCAAACTTCTCCGAGACGTTAGCAGATTACTGCAGCAAATATGGTCACTTCCTGGAATACAGTATTCTTTACGAAAGAGACATATTGTTACAAATGTAGCAGTGCACGTACCTTCCGTTTAGTAAAACGTCATGCGCAGAGAAGTGTGGCGACATATTTAATAGCCTGGTGGTCTGAAGTTCCCACTGCGATACTGCCGAAGATTCAAATATTCTATAGTCCTATCCCATGCAGAGTGGTAAAAGTTGCCGATATTTCGAAATATAGTGTCTTCATATTCAGGGTCAAACAGATTCTCTTCTTGGACTGCGTAACCCTGAAGTTGAAGGCACTGTATTCGTTTGAAACGTCGGCAGATATTTACCATACCAGTCTACACAGCGTAACGTGACAGAATAATTGAAACTTAACGACACATTTGCTTCATATTCTTAAGGTCAGGTTTCGTTAACAAAATTTCCACAATAGCAGAGGGGTGTATATCTTCTTCATTATGCGGTGTGTGTTTCGTAGCGTGTGACTGGCTGGACGTGCCTGTAGGGGCGACTGCTTATCTGTCCGTATGTTAAGGTGCCTGTAGCCCTGTTTAATATGCTAATCGGCACCCAAAAAAAAAACACCCTGAACACCGTACAAGCAGCCCGTTTCTTACATTTCACTTCCACTCCTCTCGGGCAGACACAGACATCGAAATCGGAGGCGCTGCCGAGGAAGGGGGTGCCAAAACATAAGCATCAGGTCTTTCCCAACGGTCTTAGGTCTTAATATTTCGATCTAATTCCCGCCCTCTCTCTAATCACATAAATCCATCCCCGAACCTTAAAACCGCGATGTTTAAAATTAATCCTAACATCAGCCCACCAGTTACGCCCAGTTCTCCTAAGTAATTTTACATTTTACGTGTCTATGTGCATAGTGTACGTGCTACTCAACTGATAAATCTTTTCTATGGTCACTTTAATTTGTAGTGGCAAGTAACTTTACCCCTACATGAAACTTTCTTCATTGTCAGCTACGTGATCTTCACAGAACTTAACAGACACTCCCCAGTCCATGTTCTCCGGCGAGAGGCCACGATTCACAACTATATAAAATAGCAGTTCAAGTCAGAGTTTTATATATCTCAGTGTTTATGTTTTAACTTAACTAACTACATGGGACAATTATTCTAGAGAAGCTGATTGTTCCTTAATCAGTTAAGAAATTATCCGCATTTTATGGAACCGGAAAATTCGTTGCCTTTTTCACAACATCTGGTCACCAGCATTTAATCTGAACCATTTTAATTTACTCCACGCCCTTCAGCCCTATTTCTTTAACATTCGTGTTAACATTATCCTCCATCGAAGCCTGTGTCTTCCAAGCGTCTCTAAGACTCTATATGCATTTATGTTGGAAGATGTGAGACGCTGTTATAGAGGATGCTAGTGTGCTGGAACTGGCGTTAATGAGAAGAGATGACAGTGTTTGGTATCTGTGGGGCTCCGAACACAAAGCACACTCAACCTCCTGAGACACCTGACTGTTAAAGCTGTCATATTTATTCTGTGACAGCAAGCGTGATTACCGAAGCACGAAATTCGGGCGCTTTGAAAGAAGAATGCGCATAATATTGCAGAGTGCGTGCTTCGCTCCGTGTTAAGTTCTTTCCAAAAGAATATATTGTGAATTTATTTACATGAAAACTTAATTTTCTGTCTACAAACAACACGGTACACGACACAAAGGCGTACTATTGTTTGAAATTATATTTCAGGCTTCTATTTTGCTACACGTGTAATCAGTGCTATCAAGTGTTTCTTCTTGCTGACAAAATGCATAGGAAAGCTATGGTCCAAACCGTTTGATTTATCCCGCAAAGCTTGTAAGAAACGCTTTCAAATCATATATAAGGGAAAGAATATTTCTTTTCGGACAGATGAATTGTTACTGTATTTAGTTCGATTTATTTTTAAACCCCTAACGATCAGTAGTTGTTTTATATGCCACCAAGTTTAACGTTAAGACAGTCTGTTTACTGCCCGCCCTGTGTATTCATGTGTTTTGTACAGATGTCCGTATAAAGAGCGATTATTTCCCTGTGCAACATTATCTGATTGGTTTTTAGGCGAATTCACAAAATTTCGAAACGTGACTCTAAGCTTCTTCATGTCTGCCTATTTGTACGTCCATCCGTCCTCATGGAGCACCTCGGCTCCGGATGGATGGATTTTCATGAAATTTGTTATTTGAGAATTTTTCGAAAAACGTTTTGAAAATTTAACTTTATTTAAAATCTGGCAAGAATAACGAGTACTTTACATGAGGACATGTGTATATTTGTGTGTGTATATATACATATACACATATATATATATATATATATATATGTGTGTGTGTGTGTGTGTGTGTGTGTGTGTGTGTATTTGTAATATCTCGCTGAATTCTTCTGAAAATTAGAAATATTTCAGACAAAAGCTGTAAAGGGAATCAAAACACATATTTATTGCTCAGTAAATCCTTTTGCGAAAATCTTTCAATTTAAGAAATAGTGAGGGAAAATATGGTACAGCCAGACAGACCGCAGATGACAGCATAATACGGCGCACCTGCTTTGCATGCTGGATAATTATGGATAAACACACACATACACACATTATGTTCCAGTTTTTGCTTTTACACGGCAAGGATTGTTTTGGGAAGGCGCCTCAGTTACGATTATACGTATATTGAATGTCTTATTTTTTTCGTTGCTCGAAGATCCTAGTGGGCCAGGGGTTTCAAGGTTTCGCGACCACACTTAGACACACCACACCCGATAGGACTCCTCTGGACGAGAGATCGACTCGTTGCATAGGCCTCTACCTGACAACACAAAACACTCACAACAGACAGACATCCATGCCGCCGGCGGGATACGAACCCGTAGTCCCAGCCAGGGAGCGGCCATAGACCCACTGTTTAGACTGCACGGTCACTGGGACTAGCTGTTTTTATGGTTAACGTGAGGAATTAATTGGTATCACAGAATATATGAGGTTATATACGAGGTGTTGCATCAACGGATGTCGTTATAACCGGGCTCGACTGTAGTTAGTTGGGGCTTGAATTGAAGAACGCGTATGCTGTCTGTGGTGGGTCAAGTCAAAACATTTTGGTCTATATCAGTGGAAGCTGTGACTTGGCAGATTTAAACATTAATGCTTAATTAGTACTGAAATCAGTATTTGATAAATATGTTGTTATTAATTTCAAGTTTTTAAGGGCAGTGGTCATTAATGCAGCCGATGGTCACTTGTGCCATAGCAGTCATGTCCCACCACGAGGCACCTAGCGTGTACGAGAGAACGCGCAGCGTATGAAGCTACAGGATTGTTATACACAAGAACCTACTATGGTTTTGGACGTTAATTAAATTTCTGTCGATCTGTTATGTTATTCCTCACAACCTTACGTCCATTCCATACCTCACCGCGTCAAACCCAAACACAATCAAATGCTGGCGCGTGTATTGTCAATAATTCAAATTCGCAATGACATTCTCGTGTACTTTATTCTAAAAGTGACGTCACTGTCATTGCCAGAGGCTGTTACGAAGAGGAAAACGAAAGCCTTCTGTAGACACCGTGTCAGTCCGTCTGCTGCTTCGTGTCAGTAACTAAATCGTTTGGCCGATCTTTACCAAATTCGGCGTATAATTTCTTTGTAAAAGGCTATCTAGGAGTTGTGAATGTTGCGAAAATCGGCGCCCAGAATGTGAAACTTTTCTTACGGCAGTAAATTAAACTGCAAAACTGCATGTACGATTGAACCGTGAAAGATTGCAGTGTTCTATAAGTAAAGAACGCCTGGCTAAGGCCTGTGTACTGCGTCACAAAGTGCAGCATTTGCAGTCCTTCATCGAGGTATACTGTGAGTGCGATACGATTTTAACAAGAGATTACAGATACGCGCGTGCACTCCTTGAAGGCTTAAGGAGGGAGAGGGGGTGGAGCTGCTCTTATTCTTAACCTCAGCAATAGATGTGAGATGGTCATCCTCACGTTTCGCCCAAAGAGCCCCCGGTGCTTGCTCAGCGGGCGGTTTGGATCGGTGCTTTTACAAGTGTAAAGGGAAAAAAATCTGTTGCCTCTGTCGGGAACAGAACCACAATTCCTCGATTTACAGTCCGTAGCCTAGTCGCCGCGCTATGAGAGAAAGGAATTTGAAGTTAAATATTTTCTTGTTTATTTGACGACAATATTAGTAACTGATATTATATGTCATTAAATGGTGGGATGGTTGTTGAATTAAAAACTTGAAAGTAAGGTGAAATCTTCGCTCTTCTTAGATGTTGCCGAGTGTAAGTTGGTAGTTAGTTACAGACGTTTCGGGACAACCTGTCGTTCCAATCTTCAAGGGTGAAGCGGTCCATGAAGAATACTCTGTTTGACCCTTGAAGATGGGACCGGAACGTCGGTAACAATCTACGCTGCGTAATATCGCAGAAGAGAGAAGATCTTATTCATATCGCGGTGCAAACTTTAAATCGCGCAAGCTGTAGGTACTCGATTGTGGGGTAATGTTGATATTATCTCCGAATTTGCTCGCGGTGACTGAAAAAAATTTAAAACTCAAATTGTCGGATGATCTGGTCGAAACTTGAAGCAGGCATCTCCCGAATGCAAGTGCAGGGAATTACCACTCCATCAACCCGTTGGGTAGAAATGAGGTTTAGAAAGCTTCCTTACCACAATAAGGGAAGTTAACTGCGCTGTTGGCATGTGTATTGAAAGGCACAGAGGGAGAAAGTAAAACTTGTCTAGTAACAAAGTACCTCTTGTCAAACTCCCACCGAGTTTCCGAGGATTTGTGTGAGCCTTGCTCGGCGCACGGAAGATAAAACAGGCACACAGCTGCAAATGACAAAGCAGCGCTTGAAACATGTGACTTGGGCTGAATCAGCCCATTAACGGTCAGAATCTCTAAACGTGAAAATTATATAATATAGTAGTTTGTGAGAGCTACGGTACGTATCCACGTGTCTTTGTGATGTAAAGTTTTAGCAACTGTAATATGGTTGAATGTAATCTGAATATTACATGACTCGGACGGTAGATAAGAGTGCATACGCTTATTGAATTAGCACGTTGCACTCCGTTCTGTACATTTGGATTGGCTGTAGCAGACACCACAGAGAGTTGTCGCTTGACGTACAGTGCTGCATTGCCAAATTTGGCACCTAGGCAGAGAGCTCACTTTCCGAGCCCCAGCAGTTAGCAACGCTGTCCGTTTGTCTTCCTTGATGTGTATTGTAATTCACAAGCCAGCTGGGTGCGTTCTCTACGTTTTTGCTATTCTGTTTATTGCTGTCTAATGTTGCTTCATTTGCAGAATGTTCCTATGATGATGTAAGTCTGGCATCGGCAACTTTCAGTAGCTGTTGCTGTCTGTTGTTATGCTCTCGACTAATAGTGCATGGTCCAGACTTTAAAAGCACTGACATTGTGGAATGACATTAGATGCCTGGCTGTCAGTGTAATGAATCCTTCTGATAGTCCGTAGCCTTGCGCAAGTTTTGAAGCTTTTGTAACGCAAGTACTCTACCGGAGAACCAAGGTCTTGCTTTCGCAGTGTGGGCCGAAAATGCTAACTGGTGAATTTTTCGTGGTTCTTGTACCGTGCTCTGTGATAAATTCTCACGTTTTCGAGGGACCGTTCTGCCTCCATCTTCGAAGAGTATTCACCCTGCAGATGGAGGCACAAACATCAGACATGGGACATAACTTGTGCATTTCATGTCTAGGGACTTACTTTGCAGTTTGAAGAAAATCTTCCTTGTCTTATACCCCCTTTCACTCCAGCGAACAAAGCGAACTTCTCTCAGTGCATTATCAGTAGACCCGTCATGTTACAGTTAACAGCCAGTTCTAACGTAGGGCTTTGGTTTAGTCCCATTACCCTTACAAGCTGTGCAAAGTACACAAGTGTTTGGGTTGTGGAGCTGATAAGGAATATGGCCGGATGAAACGTAACTATTCTGCTGCTTGCCAAAATTTTGAATCCTTATTTGTCTCGTCTTCCCTCATATATTAAAATCGACACCACAAACATAGCCTTATGCAAATAGTACTTTTACATAGGATGCAGCAGTTACAGTGCATAGGGTGTGTGGGTGTTTTTGAAATTGCCCTAAATCAAAGAACTATACAACATGAATTGGTCCTCCCAAACATCTGATCCCCCTCAGGTCATTCATACAAATAACAATCAACAGACACAATTACCACAGGCACGTCTCAACACGTTTATTTAAAACATAAATATTAAATGTTTGTCTGATGTTCCAACACAAAAGTCACTCACATGCATTTACAAAGGCGTACGCGGTGATATAAATTGCCAGACGTCATTCGTCTGTTAGTTATAGAAAGCTACAAATGTAATCGCGTGATGTATGAAGCTCTGATTATTGTATGAAGATTGTACTAACATTTTGCCGTGCAACGTGCGCGAAATAACGGCTGGGGTACAGCGGAATTGGGGGGGATTTGTACATTTTTTGTTGTTGTAGGAATCTAAAGACCATATGTCTACGCCTTTTAGCTTCAATATCTTTAAAAGCGCTTTGAATTTAAACGTGGAGTTGCATACGGTAAACAGGCTTATCATATTACGTGTGCAGAACCGAAATTTCAGAGGCTTTTGTTTGTTTAATATTGACATCAAACGTCTCAACTTTCCTTCCGCTCGATCCGCTTTGGCGCCAAATGCCATCGGCAGTTTCAATGGTACATTCAGCGAAAGGTCGGTCTCACTGATTTGCTAGATTTTAATACTTTTACTAGATAAAACAGTTATAATTTAGGTGTAATATTTGTAGTTAATTTGCTTAATTTTTTACCTTCCTTCTTCTCTTTCACAAGAAATTGTGCTGCTTCTGTAATGGGCCTTATGGCTGTTGTGACAGCACACTAATAATAAAGAATTGAATTGAATTATTGTTTTTATTGTGGGTCGGAATAGCTCAGTCGGTATGGCGACGCGCAGGCTGGACGGTCCGGGGATCGAACCCATGAAAGGGCGAGATTTTCCGCAACCGTCCAGACTGACCCTGGGTCCCACCCGACCCTTTTTACAGTGGGTGTCAGTTCATTTCCGGGGTAAAGCGTTCGTGGCGTAGCCTTGACCGCCCACCCCCATGTAGCGCAGAGTTTAAAAAGAGAGTAGAGCTGTACCTCTAATCACCCTCTGTGCCTTCATGGCGTTTGCTGGGTGATATTATTATTATTATTATTATTATTGTGTGTTTATATGATATTACTCTCGTTTCGTTCTTCAACCGTCTGTGGTTGCTGAATCGGTACGTACGTACCAAGAAGGCACTGTAGACCTAATTTAACGGAATTACATGAGGTCGTTTATCTAAAATTTAATGCTTCTCATCTTGTTATGCGTGTCGTGTTTTCTGCTGCTGTGTTTTTTTAAGTGTTCGTGTTGCATTTGTCTGTTTGTACTGCGTTTATAATTGGTCTGTATGCTGTTAATCAGCTAAGCCAGCATGTAATGATTTGAATTGTTACACGGCCCTAAGTGGCCACTGTGATGCGCTGACTGTGCTGTTTGTGTCGAATGTGGGACTGTGCTCCCTGATGTACACCCTGCATACCAGTAAAACAACAAACCACTTTTCACACTGTCACGGAAAACTGATGAAGCTCTGCGACATTTGAGGTTTCGACATTGTGGACATTTGAGGTTCGGGTCTTCTGGGATATTTAGGCTATGTTTCAGGCAATTTCACGTTCTGGCGTTTCGAAGGAACGTACCATTTGTTAAATTACTCGCTACTCGCAAAGAGAGACAGTCCTGAAGGGACTTCAAGTTATGTTATGTCTAAATGCGTACCTAGGCTATTCCTGCCTTCCCTGATTGTACCGCGGATGTTATGTGCGTCGGAAGTTTACAATGCGAGATGTAAACTGTGTTAGTGCCTGTCGTAGTGCCTGAGGCACAACATTAGCCGACAAACAGCCTAAAGTTTCTAAACGGGAAGAGTAAGAATAAGGGTAGGGAAGATGATTATTGATGAAGATGAAAACGAAATGAGGGGGAAAGGAAAACTGGAGAAAAGGTCAAGGATATATGGATGAGAAAAAGATAAGGGACATTCAAAGATGGATGTGGGGTGAATATACCAAAAGCATTAGTTTCTGAAAATGAAGTGGCTTTCAAGTGAAGAGTTGAGGAAATGTATTATGTGTCCTGGGACTTGTGTAATGTGTAGACATAAATACTTCATATAAAAAAAACTTTCTGTGCGATTTCCAACGGCTATGTTCTGATATTGAACTACTGGAGGTATCCTGGGGACTCGTGGGAAATGTTTCTCGATGCATTTTGCACGGGATTACTTATCTATAAGATGCATTGAAGCAGCAAAAGGAGACAAATTTCGACAGTGATGATGATGATGATGGTGATGTAACAATAACAATCTTTCCGTTTTATTCGGTAAATATTGGTGTTTTTCCCACATATTCAGAAACGTAAAATTAAATTTTATTTTTTACTACAAAAATAATTTGCGTAGAAATGCCTCATTACGCTGTATATGCTGGCCATTAATGAAAGCCTTAAAACTTTGACAAAACTATAGAACTTATGATATCACATGGTCATTAAAATAGTGTAGAATTATTGCTGTTATTTCTCCGGAAAAATAAAGACCGTACCATTTTGGGCGTAGTGTCTTTTTGATTTCTTCCATTGCTGGAAGTTGCCGGCCGGTTGTAATTACCGGGAGTATAGTGGCAGTTGGGACGCGATCCAGCAGCCCCGGATTGTGGCAGCACTGTCTGTCGTATGGAGTTTCGCAAGCAATGTCGATAATTGAACAATCGTCCCAGTACATGTGGCGAGTGTCAGGTAGCCGTCTGCAGTCATATGTGATTCTGATACACTCAGTTCCACTGCCACGAGTCGTATTCAATCAACGTTTTCATTAATTCTGTGTCTGCTTGTAGTGAATGTAATTTGTTCGCCACCGCCTTTCATTCCTCCACATCAGGACTGTTTTAGACTTCCAAACGCCTTCCTGATTAACAAAATTTATCCGATGTTCGCAAGTTCTTCTACAGAAGTAATCACCCAACACTTTTGAGCGAGAAGCAACTTCGAGGGGCTTAGAATTTACAGCGAGCACTGTAGACTCGAGGTTCGGTTCCGCATAGGTCACCGTGCCCGGAATTTCTCTGGAGTTCACCGAGCCTAACAGATGTTTTTTTCCCTCTCTCGGGTGTGAAGCGGCCGGAACATGGACCTAACTACTGACTTGTATCTTCTGCTGGAGAAAACAGGAACTGCACAGTATGCAATAGCCTTTTTTATGTGTATAAGAGCTCTTATGCTGCCTATACTTTGGGAGGCTATAGCACTGGTAATTGTGAGGAAAGACGTTCATGTGAGTATGTGTCTAATTCTGAATGGTTGTGGAAATATAGCCTTTTGAATCTCCAGACCTAAATCCGTTCGATTTTTGCTTACGGGATAGGATGATGAGGTAAGTTTACAAAAGGAATGTGGTTAGACAAGACGAATTGCTCGCGCGCATTGCGGATGCTGCTGCCCGCATAAAAAAACGGGAAGATCAACTCCGACGAACAACACGCGATCTTCGCACACGAGTTGTAGAGTGCACTGAGGTTGAAGGTGGGATTTTCGAACATTTATTTTGAACTGTACCAAATTTTTCGTTTCTCTGTAACAGATTTGTCATTTAAATATTGAATTAAAATTAAATTCGCAGTAATTTCTCTTTCCTTACTGCCATTCACAACGTTTTTGTATCTGTGGATTCAAACAGTTCTCTCTCGGTAACCATTCAGATTCAGACTAAGTTAATATGAATTTTTCTCACAGTGACAGATACTATCACTCCCCAAAGTATTGACCTGTCCTCCTGAGTCACCTGTTTATCGGCCGCTGCGTAGGGGCTGACAGCCTTGCCACCCTCAGGTGCTAATTGTCATGAAATCTGGGAGCACCAAACTCCTGGAATACTCAGTGCCTGTCCAGGTCTGTATAGACATTGCTTTACCTTTATTGACAATCATGACCAGCATAAATTTTGTCTACGCCTGCCCCGTCATTCTGTGCACCTACCTATATTTTGAGCAGGATTACTGACACAGTATAACGTCTATTTCACTGGCCATGCCATAAGTATGTAGCGGTGACAATGCGTACTGGTGTCTTGTGTCATGTGACACTGCAAACTACTAGCTGGTTGCCAATGTTTGGAGCATCCTACTGCCTCCATCTTCAGGGCACTTCTCTGAAATGTTGGCAACTAGAGGCCGCAGTACATTTTGTAACATCCCAGGAAACAGTTTTATTTGAAGCTGGTTAATTTTATCACTGTGCACCTCATGTATCACCATTACACTACGCCTTTCAGTTCTGATAAGCTATGACATGTTTCGGTAAATGCAAATCAAAATCATGGGACACGTACGGGTCAAAAATGTTACTGGCATTGCTTACATAATGCATTCGTTGAACTTACCAACCGAAAGTACATTATCACAGACACTACTCGGACATGTTCCGGTAAAAATATGAAACGTTGTTTCACCTTTTGTTGCTGGTCTTAATATCGACACACAGCACTCCCAGAAGATGGCGTGTTTTCACCGGAATACGTCGGCGTAGTGTCTTTACTGTTTAAGTGGTTTTTTCTTATTGTGTATTTGGTTGTTATGATAAACGATTACATTGATCACAAATGCACGGAATGGACAAATTTGAAATGGTTGACGTAAGTAAAGCTGTATTGTGGCTCTGTCACCTAACGTTGTCCAATCACAGCAAATAAAAATGTAGTTGGCGAGTATCTCGAATCTCACAGCAGACATGTCGCTTGTCAGTAACTCTGAGGCAAATATTGCAGATAATTAAGACACCGTTTTCTCGAGTCTGATATCGCAAGAAGCTGCACACCACGGTCCCTATGCATGAGGAATTCTGGACAAGTTTTATCTCAAAAGGCATAATTCTGCTTTCATCCAACATCAACAGTTTCACACCAAAGCTTTTTTAACCTGTTCATCCGTCACCGCCTGACATTTTTATCAGAACCTCGGTTGGCAACCCTGCGGACCGCCAAGTACGCCCATTTTTTCTTCCCCATCTGTAAACATGAAATAACTCGAGAACAGATAACTCAGTTTTTGCGAGGTTTTCGAAAGAGTTCCACTGAAATTTGTGGATATATTGTAATTTTTGTTAAGATTTAATACAGGATGCCTACTGGTTCACATAGCGATCCACACTGCCTGCAGTTGTGTCTAACACAAAAGAGATACATAGACATTGATGTGAAAAATATTGCTAACAATTTTGGTACAATAGAAGGAAGAGCATACTGTCCAGTACACTTTATCTCTGTTGAGAGAGGCTAATATATAAGATCCAGTACTATGGAAAGAAAACCAAGACAGATATTTCGCGCGCACGCGCTCCCACTCAAAATTCACGCACGAAAATGCTGCGCAGAATCATCTTATGTTTTGTCATGCACAGTCTAAAGCAGTCTCGTGTTCAGAATTGTTACAGTTGTCACTTGTCAGCAAACAGAGTGTGGAGGACCTGTCGAAGCTTCTTCTTTTGTTAAGGATTTGAGAATTCATAGTGGAAATATTTTTGAAAAGTTTAAATTTCCTACGCATTGCACATTTTATTCGATGCCGCCCCGGGCAAAACACGGCTGTCAGCACCTTGTGTATAAATAAGCTGCGACACAGCATACTTGATGTTGTTGTCGTGTAGCATAAGTGTTCGGACATCGCGATCGTGTGTGTTCGTTGCTTTCGTGATTGTAAGTATTCTCCAAACACTGACACAACTCTGCTAATAGCCCGCAGTGTGCTGAGAGCCAGGACCTGTGTTTAAGGTTAAACAACACTAGCATCGCACAGAACATTAATTGATTACTGACTTACTTACGGTCGAGACAGGGCGACTGTTTTGGCTCCAGGCCACTTAGCTAAATGATCCCTCCCACCCCAACCACACTGTGTAAGCATTCCAAACCAGCAACACTATGACGATACCAACTGAAGTGTTCTCAGGCTGAAAAGAAAGGCGTCGCTGCTTATTCTAATCTAATGTTCCAGCTATGCTTGGGAATCTCGCAACACTTCAAGAGGTTCTGTCTACAGTGTATAAGAGGAAGGGGAAGTGTTAAAGGGGTCTAATCTAAGTCCTCAAGTAGGTATCTAGAAGGGACTGCCGGGTTTGTTAGCGTGAGTGTAACCAGATCACTAAAATGATGGGCTGAGTGTGTTTAAACCCCGTATTGTTTCGTGGCAAGATTAGATCAGACAAGGATGTGCTGCTGCGAGACAGAGATTCTGCGTGACGTATAGTGACCGGCGTTTGATCTGTCTGCTTCCTTTTGAAAATTAATCGACCGCAATTTTTTTTGGCTACCTTGAGTACCTAAGACGCTTGTTCTTCAGAGCGTCAGTTACTTAGCAATTTACACGACTTGGGGGTTGGGTGGTGGGCTCAAACTCACCAATCTTTAAAAAATTAACATTTTGTAACATTTTTCGCAAGGCCTCGCGATTGGGGGGGGTTGGGGGGGGGGGGAGGTTCATATTATGCACATGTCACGAAATATTATTAGGTCCATAAAGTGAAAGCGAATAGATGGACGAGTCATGTTGCACGCATGTGGAATAAAATGCATTAAGGGCTTTGGTAGGGAAACATGAAGAAGAGAGACCTCTTGAAGACGTAGGCGTAAATGGAAGATAATACTAAATATTAATCTTGAAGAAATATGATGAAAAAGACGTGGAACTTATTCATCTGAATGAGGACAGAGAGATGCGTCAGCTGTTGTGGACACGCTAATGAAACTCTGGTTCCATAGAGTGTGATTAAATTCTTTACTAACTGAGGAAATATTAGCTTTTAAACAAGGACCATGCTCCTTGGAGTTATATAAGTAGCTAGAATTACGAACAGATAGGTAGGTAGGTAGGCAGGTAGATAGATGGATGGACGGACGGACGGACGGAAAGACAGATAGAGAGAGAGAGAGACAGGTTGGTGGATGGTTGAGTGGATGGGATGGCGGGTGAATTCGTTAGTGAGTTGGTTGGTTGGTTGTTTGGTTAGCTGGTTAATTGAGATACTGGAAATCAAACAGGTAATGCTTTCTGACTTGACGTCTTTTCCTAGACAAATAAGAGCGATTTCTGATTTCAGTAGACAGACCGAGAAGCAGGGAATTGCTCTTGAATGTAGCCGTCTGAAAGCTCGCAAGTCTCAAGGAAAGTATATAAGGAAGAGAAGCAGCTTTGATGTCAGTAATATCATTACATACGTACGGTTTATGTGGAGAAACCGTTAGGGTCAGATGGCGTGTGAGGTGCATAAAGGAACACGCGTAATTGGTTTGTGTCAAGAACATACAAGTGCAGCACAAAACACACCGGCGTCGTCACTTTCTGACGGTAAAATAACCGGCACATGTCCAGCGATGAAGTACTGGTTTTATGTTTGGTAGATATCTAGTGTGATTCTCGGAACGAATCGTCTGTTATTTTGACTCGTGATTTCCCTCAGTCCCTCCAGGCAATATAAGAATAATACCCGAATGAAGTAACAACCTTCTAACTACAACTGTTATGTGTTAACCCTCCTAACACTTAGACGCCAAGTGTGTAAGTTGTGAGAGTCGTAGAACGAATCAAGAACACGATAAGGAGTTACTAGTGCATGCAACAGTCGGAATTTGAGATATTTCTACAGCCGTAGGAATTTATAGACCAGAGATAATCAATTAGCGGTCCACAGGACAAATCGAGCTCGCGAAATGCTTTCCATAGCTCCATCTTTGGCCCTCCTTTCTTTTGCCCCACATTTGGTAGCCGTGATGTAAAAAATTAATGACTACTGACATTCTGACGGTGCATTAAAGTCATTAAAGCCTAGTAGTTACTATACACACCGCCAGGTTTCGCACTACAAACACTTTATTTTGACCACAAAGTGTCCTTGTGTTCCTTGTGGTTCTGACAATTAACAGTGATTATTTTTAGATGCAACATTAAATGACTGGTCTTCATAATAGGAAACTCCGTGTTCTCTGTGACCTACGAGCTGAATAGTATATATGTATGTATATATATATATATATAATATATACTACCCGTTTAAGGCCTAATATTTATTTTATATATCACTAATTGCAAAATATACAGCTCTACATTCTGTTCACACAGTGTATTTATTTGATAAAAAACAAGGATTATTTGAGAAAAAACAAGGAATGTTTCACTAGACAACACTAACTGTTTGGTTTTATAAACCAGAAGGATTGTGTTCATTGTAGAGTACGAGCTAAATTTCTAAATATAATTTAGGTTAATTTCATATTTAAGGGCTTAATATTAGTGTTCAGAGGTTGAACTCACCGTTCCTGCTCTGCTGTATCATTTCGAGACGTTTCTTCACTTCATTGAGCTTCCCTTATCAACATTCTGTGTGCCAGTAGCTGACCTCTGAACGGTTTTCACCCACTTTCCAATGCCGAATTATTTTTTAACACATCAGATTCTTATTTGACGTCGCAGTGCACATTGTTGTGCGGCACGATTGTTGCAGCGCGGACGGTTTAGTTGCAATGTCCGAAATAGGGGAGTGTCCAGAAAATTTCGGGGCTGCTTGTGTTCTCAGTTCGGCCCTACGCGTGCTGGTTCCTCGTCAGTGTTGCTACCCTTACTGTCCTAGCAAGTGATAATCGTGAGAAATATCTTAACAATTTTAGTAAACAAAATTGACGACAAGAAACCACTTTTTAGACACATATGAAGTGGTAGGATAATATTAAAATGTATCTTAAAGAAGTAGGTTGTGACTTTGTGAACCACACTTATTTTGATAATGGTAGAATCCATTAAGATCTTTGTAAGCAAGACTTGCACCTTGAGATATCAGCAGAGGTGGTAACCTTTCTCAGTGAGTGAGCAATTGCCAGCTTCTCATGTAGGACTGTATATGCAGTTGGAATGCTACATAACCTGTGTAAATCACGAAGTATTTCATTAGGCAATACCCTAAATTCCATGCTTCTTATGAAAGCTTGGGCTCAATATTATAGATGGCGTCCGTTTACCGTCCAATGTATAAGCGATTTACGTGAATGCAATTTTGCCAATTTTTTAAAAAGTCATTTCAAATTCGGAGATGTCAGTTTCTATTTTTCATTGTGATAAACATTTTTGGACTCCGTAATGTGTAGTGCGTAGGCAATAATAAAAGCTTACATAATGTAATCGACCCTTGTTCATGTATATTTTTAGAATAAGTTAGGCTGTGCTTCCTGTTAAAAATTTAAAACCAAAGATTGTTATTCGTACGCGAGGAAGTCTGTCTACGAACTATGGTATTTCGTGTAATGATGTCTTCCATGACTTTGCATTTTGTATCCAGTTAAGTGGTCATGTAATCAATTGAATCGCTTGTGAGTTAAAACTTAAGTGCTCGATAATGGCTTTCCCTTTTATTTGACGAACGTTGTGTGGGGTTGGCCTGTATTTGGTCACACAATGTACATTACTCACAGCAGTAAACATAAGAAACGTCAGAAAGAATTTTCAAGGCTGTGGATGTTCTGGATGAGGGTCTGGTGTGTTTTAGGCAGTGCGTTATCTTGTAGGGGGTATCAATGCTTCAGGGTGAACAACCCTTAGCGTCAAACTTAGTGTCATCACTTTCGTCCGAAATTTTGTCATCAACATACAAGACTGCACTGTGTCAGAGCCAACAAAACTACAACACAGACTTGCAACATTTTATCCTAAGTGGGCAGCTTGTTCAATTCTGAGTCTTATCACATCAAAGGGCATTTAATGCTTAATTTTTTGGAGATCGGTTTTTAATTTTTAAAGTAATTTTTAATCTCTGACCTTTAATAATTTTTGTTTTTAAGCATTCGTCAGATTTTAGTATGAATATAAGCTAAGGCACTGCGACACTGACAATTCAGTCACCACAAAAAACAAGCCTCATTGTGGTAGGCCGTAGCGAGACACGTAGCGGTGCATGATATACGGTATACAGAGTGGTGCACAAGCCCTTGACACGGCCGTTTTGTTATTGAACATCGGGTGCTATGTGACTTTTGCGCCAGCCTGCATGTTGATAGACAGTGGTGTAAAGTGACTGAAATGTTCTCTGGAAAATAAGACTCTTAGATCATTTCTGTTCTCAACGTGAAAATGGCTTTTTGAATTCGCCCGGCACACCAATTGTACATCTCTCCGGCCCACATTTACGTTTCTGAAAGAGCTGGCCGCTTTTTACGCAGTTCGGTATGAACATTATTTTATAATTCCTAGAGTCAGTGACAACAAATTGGCAGACGTGCTTCGTGCGGCGGAAGTGGCACTACCGATATTTATTTAGTGCTATGAAATGTACGTTAAGTCGAATAAATTTATGGTTTAAAGAATCCACGTTTAAACTTGAAGTCATTGGCAACAACGAAAGGTAATAAAATATTGTATTAATACAGTACATCTTTAGGCTAGAAGTATTTACAGTATGGAAGTAGGCTAAGTACTTTGAGCTCTACATTGCTTGTAGCAGCCTGACCTTCAACCACGGCACTGTGGGATGTGAAATGAATCCACTTAGCTTAGTATGGTTTCCAGTGACGTTTTAGCATTTGTTGTTCTATTGCGTTATTCAGCTAGTTACAATCATGTTCACAATTGACCCAAGCTGGTACCTATTTTCAGCCAGTTAAATCCAATCCTCATCCTTATTTGGACTAAGTTAAAGTCATTTTAATAATATCCCACATATGTGTCTTTTGTGACCATTGGTCTCTTCACTTCCCGGTCTCAGACTGTAACTTTTTATGCGTGTCTTCTCCTCCCCATTCATATCCTATGCTTTGTTTATATGTTCTTTCCCCTTATGATTAGCGAAATAATATTAATTCCTGGACAAATATGTGGCCATTTTGTCATTTTTATCATTCTCATTTTACGTTTTTGGTAGGTTCAGATTCCTTATTGTCACACTCTGTACCTACTGAATCATATTCTTGATTTTCTTTTTTCCATGGCGCAACAGACCCCAGTGGGCCAGGACCTCCTCATTATCGAGGCTTCACGATCACACTCAGGCACACCACACTCTGTTATACTCTTGTGGACGATTGAACGGCCCGATGTACAGACCTGTACCTGAAAATACACAATACTTACAAGGGACAGACATCCATGCTTCTGGTCGGATTCGAACCCGCAATCCCAGCAAGCAAGCAGCCGCAGACCCACATCTTAGCCGGCGCGTCCACTGAGATCGGCTCTTTTATTGACACTTTGCATAATTACAATATCATTAACGTAGGTAATTTGCGCTTCTTTGTGTATGATTTAGAACTTTATGAATGGAATGCCTTATGTTTCATTCCAGTTTATTTCATAAAATGTATTTCACGGCCAAGATCGTCACGTGACATCACTTGTGTTTTCCAACATCAGATTCTTGGTTTGGTCAAACGTTTCCTGGAATGGGAACAGCAGAATATATTGAAGCCGCGTCGGTACCCTAGAAGTTAATTACCGTGGAACATTAATTAGATGTAAAGTATGTGTACGAGTAAGCGATTTATTATGTTGTCCTCTTTTTTGTCTTTATAGTCTTTCTTTTCGCTAATGAGGTACCCTGAAGCCTGTCCAAGAGTTCCGCTTATCTCGGATGGTGTCATCGCGACGGAGCGCCCCCTTCTTGGCTAGTGACATTTTGTGTGAATTGGAGGCTCAGTGAAGTGACGAGCTATATTTGCACCTACTGAATTCTAGAGCCTTATTTGATAAAATCATTTTCATCCAAACGCACTTTCAAAAAGAAATAAATTATTAAATTTTGAGTTCAGTCGTGGGAAACATGTAATCAAACTCACTTCTTACGATTCCTCAAATCGGTTTTCCTGGATATTTATGTAGCACAAAGCTGCAGTTCTGTTTCAGAGCAAGGCTTAAAATACACATATTACCTTTAGTAAAATTATTAATTGTGTCTTTGGCACAGTTAGTAAATTTAACAAACTTATGCTTTATTTTTCCTTTCAGTTCTTTAAGTCTACTTCATACATAAAAACATTCAAACACATGTAATATTATTGGCGTGTTTTATAATGGCCTGTATCATTTATTCTCACGTGAGAGCTTAAGAAAATATATTGAAATGTTTGTTTTTCATTTCCACCTAAATAATGGTTATGTTGGACCAATAGGGAACAGGTTTACGTTTGGTCATCTTCACACAATAAAATGAGACACTTTATCGAGAGTTACAAATGTGACATCCCGCTAAGCTTAAGTATAGTACCGTCACTCGCAACAATCTTCGTACAATGAGCTGAAATTTTTTGAACTTTGATTTCATTTTTTGGAAGGTCATTCCTGGTATCTGGAGAGTTATGGAGCTGTCATTGCAGAATGCGTGGGTGCCTCATCGCTGGCGATTGGTGGTACATTTGCAATGAATTCTTCGTAGTTCCGGTCCAGTTCGTAGCCCTAAAGGACGTTAAATATTTATGCCAGAACTCAGAGATCTCTGTCGCTAGTACCCAACGTCAGTGGGCGGCCACTCTCTGAATTGGCCTGGATTGGATCCTAGGCCAATCCGAGTATTATTTGTGGTGGATAAAGTGACAATTCGACACGTTTTTCTACGAGTAATTCCGGTTTCCGCCGACCGCATTGGCAGAGTGGTCTAGCGCGAGGGTCTGTGGCCGCTCGCTCCCTGGTATTGCGGATTCGCATCCCGCCGGGGGTGTGGTTGTTTGTTGTGAATGTCGTGTGTTGTCAGGTAGAGGTCTCTGAGGCAGGCCGATCCCTCATCCAGAGAAGTCCTACCGTGTGTGTGTGTGTGTGTGTGTGTGTGTGTGTCATGGAGTGTGAACAGGTGCAACAATAACCTCTACACGTGCAGTGAGTAGGGAGGAGAGTCTGGACTAAAGAATTCCGGTTAACATCTCAGTATTATTCTACAAATGCTCCATAATGATTCATTAATCCATAACCGACGTTAAATGATCTTAGCAACTCTCAGAACCTCCTTCAACGCTCTGAATAAAATTATTATTTATCGCCGAGGATTTTCGCCCGTTTGTGTACATGTTACATTACTTTAAACTGCGTGCTGTCTTGATCCAACCCATGCACTCTCTCTATCTCTCTCTCTCTCTCTCTCTCATACAAACACAGACTACAGTGCAGACATTTCCGCCTGTCCCGGCTACCTTTATTGCGACCTCAAGTGCCGGCTTGTTCAAAGGATCGCTACCTTGGCTACTCAGATTCCTGAATTCTCCATTATCATTCCCTCCTTTTATGGGCTGTTTCTCCCTTATTTTCCAGCTGAATGTCTACAAGTTTATCACTCTGAAAGTTTCGTCGTCTTCTGCTATTCTTATCCATCCTCATCTTAAGTCACATGGTTCTCATTTTGGGATTTTCGCTCTTCTGGGACCTTACGCAGCGTTGGATGGTAGTTTGTTACCGACGTTTCGGGACAATTTATCGGTCCCATATTCAAGGGTCAAGCAGCTATTCTTCTTGGACTGTTTGATTCTTAAAAATTGGGCCGATATGTTGTCACAAAACGTCGGTAACAAACTACTAATCTGCGCTGAGTAACATCCTAGAAGGTCGAATGCCTCAAATACGCGACAGCGCAAGCCTGGGCTCGCACATAGGTCTCAGTTTCTTCATTCTTTCCCTAAACGTCCTTTGAGTAACAGCGAGATTCAAATGTTGTCTCTGTGAAACCAGAAGTTACAAGTGTCACCTTGCGAATGCATGTGAGAACAGGTCGCCTGATCTTATCTGCACATGTTTCCGCTTCTCCGTTAGCAGTTTAGAGAATATCACGTGCGAAGAGAACAGGAAGGTTTTAATTCCAAATACCAAACTTCTGGTGTAACATGTGTCAGTCTGTACGCTTTTGAATGTCAGAGTATTGCATTAAACATAGCCATTATTGTTTCCATGTCAAACACTCGCACGATTAATACAAATTACAGGCAATATACCGGTAAATTACCCTCCAGTGGCACGACATCTACATCGAGTTTAATAACGACATTCCTCTTGTGTCTGTTAGAATGTAACTAGAACTAACCCAGAATATCTCTCTAACAATTTCAATTCAGGTGGTAACAATGTGCACCACGCGCTTTAAACTTAGAAAATAGTATTGTTTAACGTGCTTTTGTTTTCAGAATAATCAACAAAATATTTCATAGTTGTCAGAATTCTGACATTATAAACGGTGATGCCGTGTGTTTTTTGTAGGGTCAAAACTGTAAGCTGCAGGCTGCACTGATGCATCCTTTTGAATATCATACATGCTACATGATAACCTTTTTTTAGGTATTCTTTATTTTCTCGTATACTTTGGTAAATGCCACGAACGTTTCTTCATGGAGTTGCACTACCATCTGGCGATTGTTCCTTTGGTTTTGTCGCATGGACAGCCTGCCGCTAACGGGCATCACGCGTGAGCTGCAGTCCAGAGGGAAAGGACAAAAAAAAAAAGATCCCGTGCTTCCAAATACTTGACTTACCCTTACGTACCCCCAAGTATTCCAAGCGGTTTATATCCTTCAGGTTTACCCATCAAAACTCTACATACATTTATATTCTCCCACCCACCCCATACGTGTCACGTGCTCCGACAGTCTTTTTTTTTTTTCAAGCTTAAATAATATTTGGTGAGGAGTACAATAACTACAGGCCAACCAGAATATTTCGTGTGAAACATTGTTTTACCTGTTAAATACAAACATGGTTAGGTTGCGCAACTTTTGCGGTTATATCTAGCAGTGATGTGATTTTCGTGCTAGACGATATGCACTCAACAGCCCCAGTAACTGTGCAATTTATTTTTTCTTTTTTCTGAGTGAAACCAGGAGTTTAACTAGGCCCGATTCGTCCGTTCTTACCCAAACACATGTTCGCCGTATAAACTCTTAATCCCCCTCTTACACCACTCTCCTTTATTATGTAAGGACAACGGCCGTAAGAGAAAAGCATGCTGATCACGCGCGCCTGCGTGGCTGCCTTTCAGTTTCTATGTCAGAAATGTAGCATAAACGTTATGCCGTTTAAAACTACCACAGTTTCTACCCTTTAACTTTCCGCGATCTGTTCCAAGAACAGTGCGGATACTGAACTTTGTAAAGCCTAAGTGATTTTAGCGCCGCTTAGTGTAAGGCATTGAAAGTACGTGTCGATAGATAATAGATGATAGACGAAGATAATAGATAATGACTAATAGACGAAGACTGCGGAAATCCGACGTATGGCTGTAGATTTATAGGAGACTACGAACGTTTCGAATCAATCTCCTGCCTCAGTCTTCAGTATCCTTTCTATGTATCTACCAGCCAAAACACTGCTGCGTCCCATTAGGACATAAGCATCATATTTACTGAACTGGAAACCGAAATACCATAGGGTACAACTGTAGGTAATTTGAAAATGGCACTGAGCTTGTCTGAAAGTGTCGGTTTTACAGGATGTTAAGTGCTGACATGCCGGACAGTCGACCACTTCATGTCGCCATCGGTTTGGTGTGAATAAATGCTGGCCTATTAAAGTTAGACACGTGAAATTGTGTACGGGCATTTTTACTTGTTGCAATTTGAGTTTGATTGACGCTATGGTGCGCTTTTTTAGGTTGGAACTGACATTTTAAATGATACGTTTTAACAAATAAAACAGCAGTGGTTGTGACAGTAACGGTAACAATAATGTCTAGTTAGCAACTTCTTTACCGGTAAATTACATTTAATTACTGGTATGATGGTATTCTGGGTCTTTACGCTGTGTATTGTAATGTATTTGTTCCGACGTTTCGGAGGAATATGCCTCATTCAGGGTGACTGGATTTGAACTATGTTGATGCTGGAAAGAAATCCATTTGCGCAACACCTGCCATTTACCGGTTGTGCATGGAAATTCCTGCGTGTAAAGTTATTGTTTTACCTGTGTTCGCCTTGTAGGTGTACAGGGGGAGTAGAATAATAATTTCACTCACTCTTAACCTAAGATGATTGGTCAGCTTCACCTCCCGGCCGCTTTACCCCCGGGACAGAACTGCCGTACTCATTGAGCAAGAGATGGAAAGACCCCAGAGCCGGTCTGGACGTATGGAGAATAGAAAAGTGTTTTACCCCTGGCGGGAGTCGAGACCCGATCATCTAGCCAGTAGCCTAGTCACTGTTCCTGTATACCGAAGCTTCCTGCAGCTCTCTACAGGCTCCTCACACTCATTTCCCTGCTCTGCCCCGACACACAAAACACCTTCCTCGCAAAAGCAGCGCACACACGTCGTAGAACAAAACGGATTTCCATTGCCATGCCTTCTGCATCTCAATGATCAGATTTCGACGTCTTACGTCTTTCGAACAATTGAGACGTTTCTCATCCTTCCCCCGTTCCCAGCCATCACGATGCCATCTTTTAGGTTACCATAGTAACGCGATAAAACAAGAAAATGCATTGAGTACTTGGAACACAAACACTGAATACTGGCATTATGTGCACAATGCAGCCTGCGACTCCTTTGTTTTATTTAAGTCTCGGAAATGGATTTGCAACCTATCTTTATTACAAATCAAGCCAAGCCAAAGTGTTAACTGGGGGGCGGAGACTTGCGCGAAGCGCAAGTCGACGTCCCTCTGTCTGTTAGCCATTCTTGCGTTTGACCGCATTGCTGGGCTCAGTAACAGACACCTAAACTCTAACAGGGGAATATGCTAACGCTAACGATTTTGAAGCAGCCTCAGGGCCTTGACTGATTGTGCCAAAGACTTGGGCCTAGGTTGCCCTGTACTAAGTATGGGAGGGATAAGCTTTCGTTGGTTGGCTGTCTGGGTTCCGAGCCCAGACTGGCTCTGTCGCATACTGGAGTTATGTGACGTTTGTCAGGAGCTTAGGTGAAGCCGCCGCGCCTGGGGGAGGGGAGCGCGGGTCGTGCCCCACATCACACTTCTTGAATATCCATATTGCTATTATCCTCCCATCTAACCTAGGTTTTCCAAGTTGTCTCTTTCCCACAGTTTTCCCCACCAAAACCCTACATGCACCTCTCCTCTCCGCATAAGTGCCGTACGCCCCTCCCATCTCATTCTTTTTAATTGGTAATAAATGTAGCTCTTTAACCCTTATCCTGCTAACATGGAGAATAGGGTGATTTCCTAATAATGACAGAAAATGGCAGATGGGATTTAATTCGGCATTTAAAGGGTTAAAATAGACTCTTTTTCTCCCCATATTTATCCACTGAATCCTCCGGAATTATCGGTGGCGAAAAAATCCACGCATCTTGGCTTTGAAAATTTCTCTTCTTTTCTGCTCTGTTGATCTGCCCGCCGGGCTGTTTCTAGCAAGTTATGCAACCAGCGTTACACTAGTGTCATCCTGCCCATTATCTTAAGAAGCTCTATTTTGTGGCACGACACTCCAGTCCCTAAGAATAACTAAGGGTTCCACATTCATTTTCCATTATACTTCATGAAAGAAGAACGGCTAATAATGAGCGTGGATTACTTACGTAATTTCATGAAGAATTTAGGGCGACCTTCCATGAAACAAGAGACGTCACGTGATCTTGCAGTATTTTTCTCCCAAAGTTTCTATAAACAGTTGTATCAGTTACATCAAGTCTTCTTGTCATTACATTTGACCTCTTACCTTCGCCAAAATATCATGAAGAGTTATTGGGTTATTACAATCTGATCGTGTAGGTTATTAACATGTCTTGACCAGCCCAAAAGTCTCGTCGCATTTTCGTGACCTTGAAATACGTGTAAGTAATGGATCGATGTTATTGTTAACTTTAATAAGTTTAAGACAGTGGCGGTGTGTCACAGCTTGCAGAGTCGACTGGGCCCGATGAATAAGTCAGAAAGTCTACACGGAAAGGAGCAGGTTATGTGTGTGTCTGCTGCATCGTGTAATATTTACAGGTTACAAAGCACGGTAACCTGACCCTTACATTATTAAAGTGTAACAGGAAGACTTGAATCGCCAGGCAGTGGCACTCCATTGTACACATCATACTTGTAAATGGGAGGTGCCTGCCCGTAATACTTCCATTTTTGTACATAGGTCAAGTGGTTTTGAGATCAGTAATTGCAGGCATATTATGTAATTTTACATGAACTATTTTTTTTTGTATCTCTTTGCATAATTTGTGTAATTTTACGATAAAAAACAACACGGCATTCATTAACCTTCATTCCTTCCTCAATATTTCGGCCAGGCTGTGAAATCATGAAGTTACTTAATTTTTAAATTAGAAATATCTTCTTCTAAATCAGCTGTTTATGACGGAATTTGAATGTACGAGTATATTAATTCATTGCCCAAATGTGCATAAAACATTTCAATGGACCTGTCTTTAATGTATAATTTTATACGAAATTAGGATGATGCAGTTCTGCAGTTCTGCAGTTCCCTGTAATCATTTTTGTCATCAGTTGAAATTACATTTAAATATATTAAGCGTTAATATTACGATATGTGATGCTGGAGAAGGATGGAGAAGATCAGCTGAAGCGATCATGTGGGAAATTAAGAAGTGTTATGAAGAGTGAAGGAGGAGGAGGAGGAGAGGAATATCCTACAAACAATGAAAATAAAGGAAGGCAAATTGGATTGGTCACATCTTGCCTAGGAACTGCCTTCTAAAACACATTAATGAAGTTAAGATAGAAGGAAGGGTAGAACTGGTCGGAAGGCGAGGAAGAAGACGGAAGCACCTACTTGATGGTCATTAAGGAAAGAAGAGGATACTGGATATTGAAACACAAACACTAGGTCGCACTGTGGAGAACTGGCTTTGGAAGAGGATATGGACCTGTCGTAAGACAGACTGCGGAATGAATGACTATCGAACTTAAGATTCTTTCTCCGTGATATTGTTTGTATTTATTTTGGAAATATAGAACTGTATCAGATATTACTAGCTGGTTTAGCATTGTGGTGAGAATTCAGAAATGTGGGAACGACATTTGCAAAATGGAAAGTACGCTCGATGAAAAGTTAGCAACGTTGTAAATACGTAGCGACCTTGCTATCGGTCACGTTTGGATAATTTTTCTTATATATTCGTGTCTAAAACCTTTAAGATTAAATTATTCACACCTGCAGATGTACCTGTTTCTTGTATAATTGACACTTAGATTCATCCTAAGGCGATAATAACAGACTTAGTGCAAAGAATATTAAACTGTGGGTTGTGACATCCTGCAGTATCGTAGTTCGTTTCGAATGAAATCCCTAAGTTTATCTTCCATACAGAACAAGATGACAGCAGGTCCATCGAAAGGTCGATGACCCTGTACAAGACTGTACGTTTGCGTAATCAACAAGAACGCGGTCTAAATTTCCACGGACGAAAAATCGTAGATCATGTCGATATATCGCGTGTTTTACAAGGGATGCAGAGGCAAATGTTGCAAGCTCGAGGAGGGACAAAATTTAGTAATCAGTGGGATATCGGCAAAAGTATGCTACGTCTAATCACTCATCTCCAGCTTGTGCTTATATTGCGAGTGCGTGAACACTTACATCCATTCCTCGTCTATGCCTCCAAGACGTAGCATTTACGTACAGCGATTTATTTTTCGTCTCTGCCTTTAGAACTTCCTGATCTGTGTATCTCTGTGCACAATTTGTCTCAGCATCTGTTCTATATCGCACTTACGCACTACAATCAATCCGACACTGCGAGGATTTCAGTCTTCACAGAAGATGTAACTGGGATGATAATCAGAAGAGCGTTGTCTACTCCTATTCAGGGTCGAGCCGTCAGAGAAGAGCTTGATGTTGACAGTATCAATCCCGAAACGTCCGAAACCACTCACCAAAAGAAAGTGTCATTTCCCAGAACACTACAATACAATTCAGGGCCTCTGTGAACACAACTTTAGTTACATATCGAAATGTTAAGCAGCTACATGTTTCGATCCTGTACTCGGTTTACCATCACGCTTGCATAAAAACAAAAATGAAAAGTTAATCAAGACAGGCAATGTTCGTACAATGTAACATTCGTGCTCGTTTTCGTAACCATTGTTGCCGTGCTAAAGCAATATGTGTTACGTGTTCTGAGTGTGTGTTTGTAGCCATTTTTACCTAGCATGCAAAGCGCATGCACCGTATTATAATGTCTTCTGTGGTCTATCTGTCTGTACCATATTTTTCCACATTATCTCATAAACGACACTTCGTTTCCTGGAAAGGTTCATGAAGAAGAAATATGTGTTTGCGTTTTCTCTACAACTTTTACCCAAAACACTTCTCATTCTTAGAAGAATTGAGTAACATACGATCGTAAATGTACATGTATCGGTCTTCATGTAAAAATATACCCATTATTCTTGTCAGATTTTAATGAAACTTGAATTTTCTTGACAGATTTTCTAAAAATATTCAAATATCAAATTTCATGAAAATCCGTCCAGTGGGAACCGAATAGTTCCATGCGTCCGACGGACTGAGAGACAGACAGATATGATGAAGCTGACAGTCGCTTTCCGCTATTTTGTGAACCCACCTAAAAAGTTCATAACATGTAATGTACCTTATTATGGGGTCTTATAATTTTCAGATTCTAACCTTTCTTTTTACACGCTTGTTGTGCCTTGTATTACCAGTTAAAATATTTTCAGTGAGATGCTGTATGTTTAGTCCTAGTTGCAAGTTGATTATCAATTCGGTAGTTAACTGACTGACACGGAGGTTTGGAATATTGTATTGCGGGATTACTGGCCGTTGTTACGATTCCACTCACTTAGAAGATATATGTTATGTATTTAGTGTATCATTCGTTATGTTATTCTTTTTTTTTTAACTAAAAGCTTGCTTCCTAAGTGGGTACTTTTTATTTCATTCTGAAACGCTTTGTGCACCTCGTATGTTCTTAACATTCGTTAATCCAATTGTGTATACACTGAACTTGAATTTTAAAAAATATATAGATCTTGTATTTGATAAAGAAAATGTGTGTTTAGACTGACCTTGATTCTTGTGGTATGATTAGTAAAAGCGCATCAGGATCGCAATCATCGTAGCTTCGGTTCAAGCAGGTTTGGGTCTAGTGCACCCACTGTAAGTTGGACACAGGACACACCACATCTCAAGTACATGTATCCAATAGGTTTTTATATAAAATAATATCTTCCGTTGTTTTTTAGTGTCACTACCATCGTTTTCCTAGTTTGTACTGTAATTATATGAAGAAGGTATGTTGTCTTCCATTCTTCGTAATGACTTGTTATATTCGCCTTCTTTCCGAATACATAAATACCGAATATACTGATGAAAAGACACAGGAGCAAAGGACGGTTTTTTAATCACTGAAATTAGTTCTGGAAGTTCTTTCTTTAATTCTAAGGGACTGTTTGCCAAAATTAATTCATAAAATATTTTAAAGCCCGTGTGGTCACAATACGCACAAGGTGCTGTGTGTAGGTGATTATATAAGAGCTGTCTACTCTAATTGGAACGGGAATTACAGGAAATAAGTGGACATTTTTAAATCCAGAAACTGTTTTCCAGCCACGTTCCATCGTCAGTGAGTGGCAGGAACAGCTTTAGTTCGCATTCGCATCTATAAGCTCTGTGTCCAGCAGATTCATGTACATTCTATTATACCGTGTGGTAGTTTGGCTCCTTCCCATGACCCTTCTAATGATGACCATTGCAAAGCTCACTTCGTATCAATGAAGTTTACGCATTTATGGTACAGTACGTTTCATTTCTTGTTGTCCTCATGTTGCTGTAATTACTCTACTGTAAAGGTATATTTCATCCTCTAAACTGACGTGAAAGCTCAGTGGGGGAGTACAGCTAAACAAAGAGAAGAGCTGTATGGTTCTACTCTTTCTTTAACTTCGGCTATATATGGTGGAAGATGGTCAACACAACGCCCTGACCGCTTTAACCGCGAGAAAGAGACCGTCTACAGGAGGGTCGGTGGGCCCCGGGACCCGTTTGAACGGGTACGGAAAATATTTCTTCCGCCGGGGTTCGAGCCCCGGACGGTCCAGCCCGAGCGAGTTGCTCTAACGACTACACTGACTCTTCGGCCGTTACTACTGTGGTACCGCGCTGAAGGAATGCATGCCGATACGTCACTCGGCCTGTACACATCCCTAAAACTATTAAACATATTTTGATAAAATTTCTTATTTCATTACCAGTTATTTGTCTTTCTCCTCTAATGTGTTGGAACCCACTTAAACATGTATTCTGAAAGTTTATTTTGACAAAAGTGTATCGTCACGTACAGGGCAATCATCAGGGTGGCTGAAGGTTGCTTAAGTGCAGCATCGAAGTGTTTGGCAATTTTTCAGTTCTGGGCACTGCACTGTTATGTTTATTAATTAGATATAAAATATATAAAATCAAGTAAAACCTAAATTTTTTTTTCTCTCTCTCTCTCTCTCTCTGAAGCCGTCAGTCTTTTGTATGCTGTGTCATATACTGACTGCAGTAGCTACAGCATTCGGCAGTTTCCTACGCAACGTGCGATTCAACAAACATTATGTAGTGTCCCTGACCAGGGGATCCTGGGCCCTGTCCCCCCCCC
>Ga0136643_10001151_pt1 | contig 31536 bp, 24 predicted proteins | sample TergutLab28metaG_FD_96883 | JGI IMG/M metagenome (GOLD analysis project Ga0136643, IMG submission 96883) | Labiotermes labralis P1 segment gut microbial communities from Petit-Saut dam, French Guiana - Lab288 P1 (version 3) (version 3) | ecosystem: Host-associated > Arthropoda: Insects >...
CGTGACTTGAATAATTCGTTCAATAGTTTATTCAATATTATCTATATTATTCATGTATTTTTTGTGGATTAATAGCCCCACACCTGCATGGGCTTTCTCCTCTTTCTGTTTACCCGAGTATGCTAGGATATAGTCATCAATACAAACTGTCCCTTTTCCCTTTTTTTTGGTTTCAGATATAGCACAGAAATCTATTGTAAAATTGTGTAATTCAGTGAGAATTTCATGATTCCTTCCACTCCACGAGAGAATGTTCCATGTGGCAAACTTTACTGTGTTCTTTCTCCAAATTCGTTCTTTCCTTAATCTAGCAGTAGTCGTCATCGGTAATCCGTCCGGCTCGTCCTTTCTGGTTCTATGAGCAATTATTTGGTTTTTTTACAAATGTGGGCTGCTAACCCTACACCTAAACCCACAACCTGGAGGACCAGGGTGTCTCTCTTAGTCTGGTCTTTCCTCTTCGACCCGTCCGGCTTGGGAGACCCTGCCAGTAGCTATGCTACCGCCGGCATGGCCCGTTGAGTCATTAAGACACACAAGCTCCCCCACCACGACAAGGTGGAGACACCACGGAGGAGGCATATACTCAGTAATTTCAGTAAAATTGAGGCATTCCAAATGGTGTGGATGAACTCCAACACTGCTGCTTTCTTCCTTCCTTCCTTCCTTTGTTCCTTCGTTCCTTCCTTCCTTCCTGCGTTCCTTCCTTCCTCCCTCCCTCTCTCCCTTCCTTCCTCCCTTCCCCCTTCCTTCCTACCTTCCTTCCTCCCTTCCTTCCTCACTTCCTTACTCACTCACATACTTACTCACTTACTCGCTTGCTTGCTTGCTTGCTTACTTACTTACTTACGTACTTACTTACTTACTTACTTACCTACCTTACCTAACCTTACTTACTTACCTTACTTACTGTCTTGACTGACATATTCTGTGAAGTACATAGAAGAATTATGGTTTTGTGGGATGTGACATGTATATGTCTGCAGGGTAGACGAACTGCCCTGAAGGTGAAGGCAGCCATTTCTTATGAAGCATTGTTGTCTGTCAAGCAAATTATATGGCACATCCCCGAAGACTAATCTTAGTATTTATTGCCATGAGAACCTCCATTCTCTTGTATGAGAAAATGTAATAAGTTACAACTATGGAATTTGCCTTTAAAAATTCTTTTAATTTGTTGTAGAATACCAAAATTGTGCATCACCAACCATGATTTCTTTTTAATTAAGACATTGATTTGTAGGTGACAATGTGCTGGTAAACACATACAGTGGAGTCGTGAAGATATCTGACTTTGGAACGTCAAAAAGGTTGGCTGGCCTGTGTCCAAGTACAGAGACATTCACTGGCACATTACAGTACATGGCTCCAGAAGTGATTGACAAAGGACAGAGAGGTTATGGTGCTCCTGTAAGTAACTGCTGATGTAGCTTTACAGTTTGATTTTATGTGATAGTAACAAAATTTGTCATGGTTTTTGCTAGACAATGACACTATGATAAGCTTGAGAATAATAACTGTTAATAAATTCTGAGTAACGTGTAATTATGCTGAATGCTGCTGTGTCACAGTTAAAGCATTTGAACACTAAATTGTGACTGCAGAAACTCACTCTCAATTTCAACTTGGCCCTTGAATGACAGGTGGATGTATGGCTGATCTATTTCAAACTACTTTCATTTCCACAGAACTTAAGAATTTGCCATTAACATACATTCACAACATGTTATATTAGCCTTCTTACCCTTCTTTATTACTGAACTAATGGAGTTGAACTTCATAGAGGGCATCTGAATTGGTTAACTTTATGGTCTTTTTCCATTGAAAGTCATGAAATTTAACACTCTGTGTTTAGAGGACAGGATCAATCCCTGTCTTTAGGCTTGCTATTTCCAAAACAAAATATTGCTATATAATGACTATGTACATTCGGATTAAACACGTACTGAAGTCAAAATTAATTAATAAAATAACATTCCAGTAACAGTGTAAAAACAATGTCTATGCCAATTTCCCTAAATATCAGATATATGAAATACATCACTGGGCACTAAAGATGTGTTCTTCCACTCTGCACTAGCACTGTCCCTGTATGAAGGTCATGATGGTTGTTGGACCATTGCTAGTAATAATGGTTATTCATAACTTTTAAGGCTGAAGGGGAAAATGCTGTCTCATTAATTTCAGTGTTCTCAAAAGGATGAAAGGGAACACATTGTGCTGGTACACAACACTCTCCTACATGAGACACATCACTACATGGCACAGAGACTTGATCCTTTGGATCAGAAACTTCAGTATAGATGTTTGTATGCATATGACCACCTACAGTATGAACAGTGGCACATCCATGAATTTTATTCAAGAATATGTCAGCATCACAATATCTATAGCATCTAGATTTCCACATTTATGGCTGCCATTATTTATTTAACATTGTATATATAAATTGGAGTATTAATTTTGTATTCCTGTGTATTAATGTCTCCTTGGGGAAAGTGACTTATCACTGAAACATGCAGGAGAGTGCATGTATATGGATGATTAGTGATGTTATATAAATCATTTGCATTAGTTGATGTATGTGGATGATAGTCACAATGCATGGAATGAATAATATTAAACATGTTAAAGTCCATAAAGTTTATGAATTCGTATGTCATACACTATCATCGGAACCTTACAAAATAGTGTTTATATGGGGCAGTTTCAGAAAAGTAGGTAACCTACAGTATGATGTCAAGAACTGTATGAGGGGGGACCCAAAAATAACCGGAATTATTTTTTTAAAATGGCTTATTAGGTTTCATACTATTACAGTTCTAGTCTCCTTCAAAGTACTTCCCTTTTGATTCAATACACTTTTACCAACATTTTTCCCACTGCTGAAAACATTTCTGGAACTCTTCAGTGCTGATGTTGTTCAAGACCTCCAGCATTTTCCTTTTCACTTTGCTGACATCAGCAAAACGATTCCCTTTCACCTGGCCTTTCATACGAGGGAACAGGAAAAAGTCGCGTGGCGCAAAGTCGGGTAAATAGGGAGGATGAGGGATAACCGTAATCTTGTTTTTTTGCCAAAAACTGCTGCACACTCAAGGCCATGTGGACAGGGGCATTGTCGTGGTGAAGGAACCAATCACTGCTGCTTCACATACGCTATTGCGTAATCTTTGCAACACCTTCAAATAAAATTGTTGATTCACAGTTTGTCCAGGATGAACAAATTCCTTGTGCACAATTCCATTAACATCAAAGAAACTAATCAACATGATCTTAACATTTGATGAAACCTGTCAGACCTTCTTTGCTTTTGGAGAACTAGGAGTTTTCCATTGGCTCAATGCTTGTTTTGTTTCCGGGTTGTAACCGCAGCACCAAGTCTCATCTCCACTCACAACTTATAAAGAATCTGTGGGTCATTTCCAACTTGTTCCCTTAAATCATAACAAACATTCAAATGATTGTTTTTTTGATCCTCTATCAACAACCGAGGAATGAATTTTGCGGAAACACGTTTCATTTTCAAATCTTCTGTTAACATTTGCTAACATGAACTCCAAGACAAACCAGTTACCTCAGAAAGTTCATCAGTGGTCCAACGACGATCTGCATTGATTGCGTTGCGAACTTTTTCAAGATTTTCATCATTTCAGCAGGTTGAAGGTCGGCCAGATCTTGGCTGGTCCTCACATGACATTTCACCCTCTTTGAAACATGAATACCACTCGTACACTTGATTCTTAAAGCTTCTTCCTTGAAAGCTTCTTGCAGCATTAAAACAATTTCAGCAGCTGATTTCCTTGACAGAAAACAAAACTTCACACACACTCTTTGTTCTTTATTATCAGCCATCATAAAAATCGCCAAACTTCCTAGCAGGCACGTTGCAAAAAGCGACAACATCAATAACAGTCAACCTAGATTGATGCCACGCGGCAGACTGCTAAAGTATTGTGTTGACTCACGACATCTAGCAGCGCATCATGCAACTACTTCTAGTTTGCACACCACATTTAAATTCCGGTTATTTTTGGGTCCCCCCCTCTTATTCTGACTTTGATTTATACATTGTGCATAGGTAGCAGATAGTACAAATCAGATCTCCACTTAGTCATCAGTGATGTTCAAGCATTTGTCTCAGTGTGGTGCCCAGGCTTGTATTCTGGAGAAGAAATTGTTGTCAAGCGTTTGTACTCAAAAGGTGCCAAATTGCTTCACAGTATTGTCTGTTGCAAATTGCTTGTCGGCCAGGTACTTCGTAAGGGGTCCAAAGAAACATAAATCACTAAGCTTCGCACTGCCAAATAGACTTGCCAATGGGTAAAGTGCTACACCTTTGAGGCTATGGATTGCCCTGTAGTTATTATATCATGCCCATTGATTTCAATGTTACTGAACCCCTTAAGCAGCATCTGGCTGATGAGCAACTTGCAGCAGACGGTAACACGAAGCGAAGTGTCACCTCCTGGCATGTTCAAAAACACATCATTTACTACTGTTGTAGGTAGTTGCATTTAACCAGTAATAAACGATTTGTTTTTTTAACATTGCACAAACAGAATGGGATGTCCTCCATTAAATAAAAAAATGGCATTATGTATATTTTGCAAATTGACCTTTATGTTGCCTAAACTTTCACAAGATAAGTATCTCTTGCTAGCTGTCCACAACTGCTTATAGCAGCATATTCGTGCCTACCCACCATGTCTGAATTATCAATGCTATCAAAAATGGCATACTAATATTGTGCAAATTGAAGTTCACATTGTGTAAACTTTCACAAGATAGGTATTATTGTTGCTCCTTGATTAGGGTTATGGCTGTTCTTACAGAGGTGCCTGTCTACCAGACTGCTTGGCATCATATCCCATGAGGGTGTAATCTTGATGGTGTCCACCAGGAGACTCCCACATCTCACAAGAATAACCTGATTTTATGTTATGTGTATATCTTTACAGCAATACATTTTTTTATCTACTGAGGTGGGACTGAGTATTGTCATTAAAGTGGTACATCCCTGTCGTGTTGACTTATTTTTATGTGCTCTTTGATTATATGACATTTATAATTGACTGTTAAAGTGTGTTTGTTATGTGAGGTTAAGTGCATTGTATATTGACTGGCACTAATCAGGCCTCGTGCTTCCTTTCAGGCTGATATTTGGTCACTTGGGTGTACAGTTGTGGAAATGGCTACGGGTAAACCTCCCTTTATAGAGCTGGGATCTCCACAAGCTGCAGTCTTCAAAGTAAGTTTTGTGAGCACATTATTTAAAACAGTCAGGGTAGCTGAGTCAGTATAATAGCTAGGCTGCAGGCTAGACAGCAGTGAGTTTAGGCTTGATTCTTGGTAGGAGCAAGAAGTTTTTTGCTCTTCCAAAGTGCCCATGTGGGCTGTGGGCCTTCCGAGTCTCCTCTTCACTTTGTACTGGGGGCTCTTTCCCTATGGCCTCAAGTGTTACCTCTACTCTGCCATATGCCTTCATGGAGTGGTGGTTATTAAATGAGATGTTTCTTATTCCTCCTTGGGATAGAAAGGATTTCTGTAATTTATTTTGTAAGGTTGGATTAAATATAGTCATCATTTTTGAAGTGGATTGTATTTCTGAAGCTTTTGTTACTGTTGTAGGTGGGCTATTATAAAATCCACCCAGAAATTCCTACAGAACTTTCAGAGAAGGCCAAGAATTTCATTTTGTGTTGCTTTGAACCAGATCCAGACAAAAGGGCAACAGCAGCAGAGTTGCTGGAGGACAGCTTTTTGACAGAGTATGTTTCTTTCATTATTGTGACAAGCATCTTACATATAAGCAATAAAGAAACAGGGCACATTCATTTAGCACATCAAAATTGTCTGTTACTGAAGCCCAAAAAAATTGTTTTCATGCTCAGTACAGTAGAATTCCTTTAGTGTGGCACTTGATAATTAATCACTCATGATAGTTCAGCACTTGAGGGAAGTGGTCTCAAGATCAGGAGCTTAGCCATTCATAACCCTGGTGCGCATACTAATTCCGTGACTTTATTTTGGGTTATCTGGACCTTATTGACCTTGTCAGTGTACTGTAATGGCTTCAGAAGATACAAAGATGAGGAAACCAGGTACTGCTGCCAAGAGGAAACAGTAACTTTTAACAGTTCCTTAGAATCTTGAAATAGTGGTGAAAGCCAAAGAGAGGTTATGCTCTCATGTAACATTGGATCATGAACTATAATATAGAGAAACAGAACGACCAATTACAATCATTCATAGCATCCAGTGAAAGTGTGAAGGATCTTTTCAAACAACAGACTTTGGAGTAACCTAAATTAGTGCAATTGGACACAGTGTTGCCTAAGTAGTTTACAGCAGTGTGTTCCAGAGGAAAACACGACTGGATCTATGATAATTGAAGAAGATACGTATTTTTGTAATGAAATGACAAAAAATTACCTGTAAGAAGTTAGGTCAATATACAAGTAGGTAAACGTAATCAATCCCTGTAGAGGCCTGTTACAGGCCCAGAGGGTTCCAGGAGGTTAAGGCTCCCAGACTTAAAAAAAAAAAATAAAAGATGTTCGGCACATGAAGGTGGTAAGGTTGTCAGCCCCACACACCAGTTGCCTTTACCCCACAGGAAATATTCCTGGTACTCATTTCTATTAGAGTCTGAGTTAACCCCAGGATCATAATGTGGCCAGAAGGATTATGTCAATGAAAAATTCCAGTGACACCATCAGGAATCGAACTCAAGATCTTCTGGCTTGTAGCGCAGTGCCTTAACCAACTGCGCCACCACATGCCCCAGTCAGTATAGGTATTCTCTGATAATCTGGCACTTGTCGGCTCATACTGTACTACATATAGATTCAGGGTACTCAAAGTGTGTAAATGTGTGGTGCCTGCACGGATGTCACTTCAAGTTGTAGTTGAGTAGCCTCATGTTATGACATGTCCGTGGTTGCATCTTAGTAATGAACAGAATGGCAGTATGGTATTACAGTGTTGTCTGTTAGTGTTAGTGTTCACCTTCACTGAAATTGTACCTCTGGGCGATGGGTGCTCAATCCTTGTGTTTCCCTTCACTCGTGTACTATAGGTTTCTAGTAGAAGCATGATTATATAAAATGACATGTGCAGTTTAAAATTTTGGCTGACAAGGTGTTCCATGTACAGATGCACACATTCAAAATTAAGAAAGTAAATGGAGGTTTGATTATATCTTTGCTAAGCTGAGGAGGTACCATTGTATAAAATTTGGAAACCACTGCATTTACATAAGCTTTTTAATTTGATATCTTACCAGAACTTTATTATCTTTCAGCTTTATGATAATTTCATTTTCTTATACATTAAAGGACATTATTTAATGGTAGCTGTAGGCTTACTGTAAATTTTAGTTCTCTGTCTAATTCAAGTGTGCTGCAGAAAAAAGAAACTAATATTCCCAGTATACCATGAGCACCAGAAGGTTGAGTGAAAGTCACTGTTCTAGGCTCTGGTCTCTTATCGAGCCATCTTTCTAGAACTTTAAAGGTCACAGCATGCATATTCAGTGTAATTTAGATGTCACCGTATTCCCCAAGGATTATAATGTAACAGAATAGATCAGTGGGAGGATTATCTGTGGAGATAGTAACTATAGATGGGTTTTGTCAAATTTTTATGTAAAATCCTCAGTGTGTATTCCATAAGTTATATTAACGGTGTTATTCTATCATTTCAGGAAGAAGAAGCCATCCCGGCTTGCGGCCCCTCAGGAGTTCAGTCGTAGCATTTCTGTGCCTGCAGACAGAGGGGGGGGGAGATATGATAGAACTAATAATCATGCTACTTGTCATGGCCCAAGCTCTCCAGATGAAATGTATGTATTTAATGTAGTGTCATTTGATTTTGTGTTAAGCATGTCTCCTGAAGTAACCAGATTGTGCTTTGTGATAGTGCCATTGAAACTACTCTGCAGATTATATTTGGCAAAGAATGAGAATTTTCAGAATTATTTTGAGCATATTCCCCCTGCTGGGATTAGATTTTGTATAAGCATCTATTATGAGTATCATACAGGGTCGTTATTTTATCTGGCTCATATCATTGATCATTTCATAGACCTTTTTACATGATGGCATGCAGCAGAGTGGTCACTGCTATTCCAGTTTGCCATGAGTCAGGGTTCACACATTTTGTTTTAGTGTGTTTCTGTTAATATTAGGTTGTATTCTTTCTTTTGGGTGATTCCTCAATGTCTGAATTTTATGTGCCTGTGTTTCAGAACCCTCTATCTGTTCCATCTTTGTAGGTCATGTAAACAAGAAGAATAACTGGGATGAGATTACTAGGGTATTTATACAGGTAAAGGTTTAGCTCCAAAGAAACCTGGGCCAATCAGAAGAAGGAGGGATGAGGTGGGGGCATGTTAGATTAGAGGAACAGGCTGTGGAGGGCAATGGCCCAAAGTGGAGGCCTGTAGTAAGACAAATATGCAAGGAGGTACAGCCGTTTGTTGGAGCGAGGAAGAGGAGCCATGGGATGGCAGTGATCTAACTGTTGTGTTTCATAGATCACTACCATCCCATGGCTTTTCTTCCTCTATCCAACATGGAGCCATTTCTCCCTGTTATACTTGTCTTACTACACACCTCCACTCAAGGCCGTTGCCCTCCACAGCCTGTTCCTTTACTCAGACACACCACCTCTCTGCCCCTCCTCCTTCCGATTAGCTCAGGCTTCTTTTGAGCCAAACATTTACCTGTATAAATACCCTAGCAATCTCGTGGGAGTCATTCTTCTTGTTCACACGACCTATGAAGAGGGGACAGAGTATTCCGAAACATCAGCACATAAAATTCAGATGCCGGGGAATCACTCAAAAGAAAGGATACAACATTCACAACACTTGAAAGTTTGAAATCAAGAATAATTTTCAGTTTTTATTCACCATATTGGAAGAAGTTGCTGGAAGTTGTTGCCTTCAGCATGCAGATGCACATCGCACCTAACAAATATGTTGTTCACTGTGTGTTAAAGTGCTGCTGGTGAAGTTGAAGACTGCATCCTGAGTGCTCTTCTTTAACACTCTCTTTGTTATGAGGAATATTGGTATACATGTGATTCTTTGACATGCCGCATCAGAAAAAATTGCATGGTTTCAAATTATGAACACGAAGACCACACTCCTGTACTTGTTATTCTGTCACTGGAAACACTCTGAACATGCCTAGAATTGTTTGCATTGGCTTCCTGAAAAAAAGGCATGAGTTTTCTTGTAATTGGACCAATGATAAAAAATGGTGTCCCAATGTGCCTAACTTATCACTCTGAACTTACAGTCTTACATAACAACAAACTTGGTGATCCTATTCTGATATTGTTTATTCCGTGCAGTAAAAATAAGTCAGTGATGCTAATTACATTCATAGCACACTGCACTGCAACCATAATGTAATTCAATTAAATGGCACAATGTTGATTAACATGTAAATTTCTGCAGACCATTACCTGTTTTTCTGGAAGGTAACATATCTACTGAGATGAAACCCAAGCTTTATCACTGTAAAGAAGGAGTGTGTGGTCTGTCTCTTCCACCTGAATTTATAATGACTCTTCTGATAGGACCAATATTAGCATATTCATCATACAGAAACACGTGATGTTTCAGTGACATTCCTATTTTGACTGAACACTGACTTCATGACCATAAGCAGTATCAAAGTCACTGTGACAGATCAAGTGCGGGCATCTCAACGAGTCAGCCAAGTACTCTGCCATAAGTTAGCAAGCAGGAAGTGGTCATTGATATGGGCCATATAAACTAAGAACCCCATACTGTCTTGCCATGAGTGTCAGTCAGTGAAGTGACTGGCTGTTTACCGAAAAGACCAAGGTTCAGTTCCTGTTAGGGGCAGGGAACTTTGTTTTTAGCACTACTTCCAATCAAGAGCTGTGGGCAGCCAGCCGCATACCCTGGATATGAGAGTTTCCTTTCTAAGGGTAATTGTAAATTGATCACTCACCTACATCAAGGGCTATGCATCCTGTATGCTTTCATAACACACTAGTTGCATGCAGAGGGAAACTTGTAGTTTTTATCTTTGGAGCCAAATAGTTACTAATGCTTGAGATAATAAACTCTGGGCCCACCCACTCTCCTCTTTAATGGCCACTGGGGGAATTTTCCCCAGGGTATGGAGCTGTTCCTCTAGTTTGTCCATGTTCCCTCATGGAATATATGGAGACAACTTTATTATTCCTTCTACCTCTGAGGTGGACTTTCCATATTGTGTAGTAGTCTGTCACAATTTAAAGTGGTCAGGTTGAAATTAACATCACATTGATACCAGTTTTGTTTTTCAGCATGTTTGTGTTAGTGAGAGCTCCCCATCTAAGATTTGTCTGGAAGACAGTGTATTTGAATGTTACGCAACAAAACAGAGGAATTCTTCTTTCTCCTTTCTTTCTTTCTTCCTTCCTTCCTTCTCCCTTTCTTTCTTTCTTTCTCTCCTTCTTTCTTTCCTTCTTCCCTTTCTTTCCTTCTTTCTTTCTTTCTTTCCTCTTTCTTTTTTCCTTCTTTCTTTCCTTCTTTCTTTCTTTCCTTCCCTTCTTTTTTTCTTTCTTTCTTTCTTCCCATACTTTTATACATGTCATGTAGTAAGCAAGTGTGTCAACCCTACAATTTCCTGCTCTCTTCCTTCCTTGGGCATGGTGGCTGTGTTAATTTGTTGAATATCTGCATAGGAATTGAACAGCATATGAGAGAAAAGCTTAAATTGAGGAACAGGAAATGGGGATTCTGCTTTTCATGATGTCTTTCGTCCGAAACAATTTTATGGTTGAGTGGACTTAACATAGTGTTGAAGGTCCATCTGTCATATAGGCATTTTGTGGGGGAATGAATTACATTCACTGGAGACAGTACAAGCTTGAGGCATCTTATTGGTATCTATAGAAACATCTTGTAGGCATACCTGTATAACCAGTCTTGCTAGCTTTGGCACTAAGGAAAACAAAACATGGTACCAAGTACATAACAGTGGACTTGTTGCAGAATATTTTTATCAGTGAGGCTGAACAGATGCGTCCTTTTTTCCTTTCTACTGTACCAGGGATAAATCCACTTACTGCCCATTCCAAAACCCAAAACTGGTCAGATGTGTCATACAGAGAGGTCTTATTGTGATATGCTTTAGTAGGACAGCTGTGATAGAAGTTTTATCATGTTCAGAGCCTGCACATGCCAGGAATGTGGAGTCTGTTTTCTCCTGCAGTTCAACTTACCTTATTTCATATGCAGTGAAAACTTCTTTCAGGACCACTTCAAATTGGATGTAAAGTGAAGGAAAGTGTAAAGTCAGGACAATGACAGTTACACATTTTAAAAAAATTGAGTTGCCTTGTAAACGAAACTAGCAGCTTCGGTTCAAACCCGGCCAAAGCCATCAGGATTTTTCAGGGCGGAAAAATCCTCAGCACGCCTTCCTTCGGAAGGGAAGTAAAGCCATGGGTCCCATGTCGCAGATTTGCGGCATGTAAAAGATCCCTGAATTGATGTGGAAGTCGCAATTTCAGGCAAAATTACCTGTTAATTCTTGCCCACATAGTTCCACCTTTTGCTACTAGGATCTCTCACGTCGTTTTGGACATGGGGGCACCTGGCAGCGAACGTGGGAACATCCAAACAGGCAGGGGGGATAGGGTGAGTACAATAAGCCTACTAGGCTGCAGTACATCTGTGGCATTAGCCACGGGCCCTACTGACGAAGAAGAAACGAAATTTTGGCAGACCATTTAAAATACAGATTTTTTAACATTAATTATGTAAATATGCCATCATGCCTTTATGCCTATAGGAAACCACTTCTTCGCTCTGTCAATACAACTTAATATCATTCACACCACACCACAATAACTGTGATGCACTTGTAGCTAGATACTCACATCGAACACACACTTCATATGTTTTAAATTTAAAACTGTAAAGAAAAAAAAAAGATTAAGCTACTGTATTGTGATGATAACATGAGGAATTTAAGCACTCTGCATTATTTGTTTCTTTAACCAGTCTGTAAATGCTGTTTTATTTTTTTCTTGAGTTCTCAGTCTGTATAGTTAATTTTCATTTTGTTGTACATTACAGGAATTTTGTCCTAAATGTGAAACTGGCTCATGTGCTTTGTTGTTGCTCGTGTTCTTTGCAGTGTGTCCAAGAATATTGCCTTATTTTCTGCAAGTTCCTTTGCTTCTTTCTGGTTCTTCTTCTGCCCTTCTACACAAAAGATGTCTGAACTACTCCATTGTGGGGCACCACTGCACGATGATGATAGTTATACATCAATTTTAGTAACACTAACACAGATTGCCAGCAATGGAAGTACTTCTTCTGTTTGTTGCATTAACTCTTTACAGCCTAATGATTCACATATGTGTTGAAGGGTGCTGAGTTAAGTTTTGAAATGACACAGCATATGCGTCAGCCAATTACGGCCATTCTTCTACAGTCCTCTTGGGACTTTTTCCTTGTGGTTTTTTTAAAGTTTGCATGAAAAAATTAAATCCTGTAATTTAAATCTGGAGTTTTGCAGATTGTACTGGAAATTTAATTCTGGCTCTTCCGGAAGGTTAATTTAACAGTGAGCTGCTTATCTTGACTAAAATACAAATTCTGAAAATAAAACCATCAAACTCAAAGTTAAGTAACTTTTCATAGTGAGGACTAGGAAGATTAGGTGTAAAATGATGGAAAATGTAAAGTTGGGGAAACAGAATCTGTTTCAGCATTCTTATGTGCAATTTTAATATGAGAAATACTGTTGTTCTTGACTTCAAACATTCGCTCTATTCTGAATGTTGTATTCTTTTTTCTTTTTTGGGTGATTCCCTGGCATCTGAATTTTATATGCCAACCTTTTGGAACACGCTTTAAGTTCCATCTTCATAGGTGGTGTAAGCAGGAAGAATGACTGGGACGAGATTGCTAGGGTATTTATGCAGGTAGTGGTTTGACTCAAAATGTGTTTAATCAACATTCTGCAGTCTCAGCCATATGTTATCCGGGTTTAAGGTATGAATGCAACCGAGGTGGGTCTGTTGTTGGTCTTGGCGGTCCATGTTGCAGGTTTAAGGGCTCATTGTTTCTGCTGAGAGCTGTATTCATTATCGTTGAAAACGATGGCGAGAAATTCCAGTTCTTGATTAGAGGAATCTTGGTCACAGAGAGCTTTGGCTGTGTGTATCAGGGAAGCCAGGTCTGAATGTTTGATAGCAGGATGGTGATGTGAATTCCGGTGTAGATAGAGATTGGTGTGGGTGGGCTTCCAATATTCTTCGTGCTCTAGGGAGCCATCCGTTTGCCTGTAGATGTGAATGTCCAGGAAAGCAATCTCATCCCATTTATTCTTCCTGCTTGCACCGCCTATGAAGATGGAACTTAAAGGGTGTTCTGAAACATTGGCACATAAAATTCAGACGCCGGGGAATCACCCAAAGAAAGAATACAAAATCCTGTTGTGTTTACAATACAAGATCAAAAACAGTTGTAATCAAGTCCAACACAACTCTTCATCGATAATTTACAGTGTAAAGGTATGCCTTTCTCTTGTTCTTGTGGGCGTTTGGCTGGGACCTTAATGTGCTTAAAATTGCAGAAAGTGTAAGAATTGGCAACATAAAGTAGGGATTTCACTGTAACAGACTCAAAGTTCCAACTGACACCTTTTAAGCAGGCTTTATACCTTTAGACAGTATTTCTTGAACTGTTGGCAATTTTTCTTGCCAAATTGTCCTTCATTTCTTGCAAAGAAAATGGACTATCCTGCATTTTCTCTTCTGTTGATTTCCTGAAATGTGTCCGAATTAATGTTATATGACCGCTATAATTTGTTTCTTCAAAAACATTGGTGCTGAAATTGAGTGCACATTCACTGTGCACCAGATTCCAGGATCATATAAAGAAACTTTGTGGCAGCGGGATTTTTGTAACACCAGTAACTGTTATTTTGGCTTTTTACATTCAACAAAAACAAACAAAATTTGCTCAGATACCCAGTATTTCAGCAGATTTTGCTATTTTTTTGTTGAGTATCTCTTTCATGAAATTTTCTATGAAAATTAAAAGGATATTCAACAAAAATTACCAAAATTTGTTCAAATACTGGGAATTCAAAACAGCACTTTTAAACCACCTTTGATCCAGAAATTTTCAGGAATAAAAGTTTATAATGCACTGGCTCTCCCAGTTCTTTTGTATGGAAGTTAATTTTGGACCCTTAGAAAAAAGGATAAAAATGATTGACATGAATCGAGATGAAATTTTTTAGACAAACAGCTGGGCACACCCTTTTTGACTGCATAAGTAATGAAGAAATTTTGTAAGAGTTGAAAATACAACCATTTGATGAGAACTAAGAAGATACCAATAAAATTGGCTACATCATGTAACAAGAATGAATGACAACAGGATGCCAAAAATAGTGCTGAATTCTAGATCAAGTGGACTGTGAACCTGTCGTTTTAAATTTTTCTACCATTCTCTGTGTTGTCACTTTTTGTGGCAGTATTGACACTGGATATTTTTACAGAACTCATCATGACATAAAATTAAGTTCTGGGACTGTTTGCTGTCATGAAGGTATGGTTTGTCACATAAACCAATTGTAGGTGGTTTTTGTTAGTTCTTGTTATGACTGCCAGGGATTAGCGAAAAGGATGTTCTACATCAAGTGCTTAATTTATAGCAGCTGCAGCCCCACATATAATTTGTGTTTTTCTTTGTTTTCATGAAGCTGCAGGCAAACATAGTTTTGTGTCAAACTCAGAAACACAGCTACAGAAACACACAGGGTGTTTGAAAGTTTTTTGCTAATGAAGCTGTACTTCATACACATGTCTCTAATGGTATAAAAGATTGAGAGAGGGACACATGGACCTTGCAGTTGATCCAAGGTTTGGCCTGCCATCAAATGTTTGGAATAGGGTCACAGTTGCAAAATCTGTGAGCTGTTGCAGTAGGGTTACAGTTGCAAAAATCTGTGAGCTGTTGGCTAGAGACCATCAGATGACCCAGAAATAGACTTCCGTTCAGCTGCACATTAAATGGGAGATCTCTCCAACTCTTCATGAAAATTTGTAAAACAGAAGATCAGTATTAAGTTTGTTCCACACAGACTCCCAAATGAGCAGAACTAGTGCAGAGTCACAACCTGCAAAGCCAAATGAAGTGATTACATATAACCCACCATAACAAGAGAACAATAGGTTTAATATTTTATCATATAAAGAATGTATTAATGTGATTTTTACATCAGGTTTGTAATTGTAAGTAATACTGGTGTGAAGAGAGATGTTATTTTCAGTCAGTGACCACTGTAGCCATGCTGTCTTAAGACATGTACTGTCTCATGCACTCAGACATTGGGATTGTGGGTTCATAGCCTACTCAGGGCATGCATGCATGTCTGTGTTTTTTTCTGTCTTTGTGTTGTCCATGCAAGTAGAGCCTTTGATGTGAGCTGCCCACCCAGCCAAGGAATGTTTGCTGTATATCTCAAAGTACAATTGAGAAACCTGAATAATTAGTGACTTTGGGCCTCTTTCGTCCATGGCCAAATTGATTTTTAGTCACAGACTTGTAACATTAATAACAGAACCAAATAATCAGTTGTAATTTATAATTTGCCCCCACCCCATTTATTTATTATCCTGGTGGGGTGCTGTTAAGTCCACAGCCAGATCAGGAAGGAAACAAGATCGGAAGAAAGTCAGGGATGCGCATGATTTCAACAAAATCGAGACGCGAGATGATCATGTTTCTTTTCCTACAAGGCAAGTTGCCAAAGGAAATTCATGCCATTCTGAGAGAAACATTAGCTTGTTTCCTTCCTGGTCGGGCTAAGGACTTATCAGCACCCCTGTAGAACTTTGAATTACAAACGTAGTTTTTGTCTCTTCATTAAAAGGAAAATCCAAAGCCTGTCTCTGTTTTTACATATTTTTTTATGCATGTATTATTGGGGTGCTTATCATGTGGATTGATACGTTTAGAATGCATATTGGCATGCTGAGGCATAACCATATTAGTAACACTGTTTCACTTGTGTGGAAACCAGGCTGTTTGCAGAGCCTGTCTCAGGCAGTCATTATCACATTAAACGTCCTGTATGAGCAGGAAATTCAAAGAGGAAGTTAATAATAATAGTCAATTCTGATAACTGGTACAAAGAAATGAGTAGCTGTTATGCTGAGTGAAGGCCACTACTGATAAAGTATGTATGTTGAATGTTCTTTTAATGTGCCACTTAAAATGGAACCCTTATTTAATTGGGGTCTGGATACACACAGTTGGAAATTTAAGTACCGTTGGTAAGTGGTTTAGTAAAGTAGTATATATTTATAGCCACAGTTATGTTATATTGTATTTTAATTTTCCAGGTTCCTGTCCATTGTTTATAATTTGCTTTGGTGGCCACCTTTCATTTGAACATGGATGTGTTTGTTTACATACCTCTAAATGTGTGCTATTTGTTTTAGATTTTAGACAGATTCTGCTTTCAGTGGATGTGCTTATGACGGGTAGAAATATTGTAGTTTAGTCACGATAAAAATTGAGATATTTGTTATTTCAGATTGAATGCTTGTAGTTGTGTGACTGGTCTTAATGTGTTTATTATATGGGTCTTTAGCTTAGATTATTTTTACTTGCTAGATGCATGGACACATTACCTAACATTTTTTCATAGTAAATTAATATGCTTATGGTTGGCATTGATGATTGAATTTGAATGCCTTTTGGCAAATTGCTATATGCAAATAAGCACATATTGAAGTTGAATTTTGGTTAGCTTAAAAAATAATTTGATTGTTCAATATTAATGGAACTTCGGTGAGTTTGTATTTAAACTAACCTATTAGTATTTTGTGAATAAATGTGACATTCTGAATTTTGCATGCAATAAAGTTAGGTTTATGTTTTGTAGCAAAAGTGAGGTTTTTTTTGTCAGTATTTGGTTCAATTAATTTGTATAGTTATTAATTTTATTTTAGAGCTTTAAGTTGATTACTGAGCTGTTATTAGAACAGTAGTGTCCTAAGTGTAGCTTGTGTATTGTTGTAATACTGTGCTGTGAAACTTTATGGTCACTTTTGCCAGATTTGTACTTTTATTCATACTGATAGTAATGGTTGATACTGTAAATAATATTCTGTGTGAAATATCTGTGGAGCTAACTAAAATTGAACCTTTGCATATAAGTAGTCTGTCCAAAAAGTTCGTGCAGTATGTTTATAAAAATTTTAGTTTACAAATTTTAGGATACATCAATGTGGTCCCCTTCAAAATACTCCCCATTTGACACAATACACTTGTCCCACCTCCGTTTCCATCGCTGGAAGCATCCTTGGAATTCCTCTTCTCTTAAGCCCTTCAGCAGCGATGTTGTTTCACGTTTAATCGTCGTCACATCCCCCAAATGCCGCCCCCGCAGCACCAATTTACATTTGGGGAACAAGAAAAAACACAGGAGGCTAAATCCGGCGAATAAGGGGGATGTTCAAGCACAGTGATGGAATTGTGCGCCAAAAACTCACGTACGATTAATGCAGAGTGTGTGGGGGCATTGTTGTGGTGGAGAATCCAACGCCTCCCCTCCCACAATTCCGGTCGCACGTGACGCACACAATCTCTCGGAAGCTTCAAAACCTCCACATAGAAAGCTGCGTTGACAGTTTGACCCTCAGGTGCAAATTCGTGGTGCACAATTCCATGGCAGTCAAAAAAAACCGTCAACATTACTTTGATTTTTTATTTGCTTTTCCATGATTTTTTCATTCTCGGCAAATCTTCCTGTTTCCACTCACTGCTCTGCGACTTCAGCTCGATGTCGTACTCGTAGATCCACAATTCGTCGCCTGTGATGACCCTTTCCAAGAATTCATCACTTTCCTCTGAGGTTTTCCAGTCAACACAACACTCTTTCCGTCACAACTTTTGCTCAGGAGTGAGCAGTTTTGGTACAATCTTGGTGCAAACCTTTTTCATTTCCAAATGTTCCGTCAAAATCGTGAGAACAGACAACTTTCCCAAACCAAGTTCTTCTGCTATTATTCTAACAGTCAATCGGTGGTCCTGAGCACGAGAGAACACACACGATCAATGTTTTCATTACCACTTGAGGTGGAGGGGCGTCCTGACCTTGCATCGTCCTTGGGGTCTTCACGGCCTTCCCGAAAACGCTGGACCCACTTGAAAACAGTTCTTTCCTTTAGGCCATACTCTCCATAAAGCTGTTACAACATTTGATGAATTTTGGGGCCATTCTTGCCCAGTTTCACAGGAAACTTGATGTTAATCCGTTGTTCAAGCTGCAGATCGATCTCCATTTTGACAATGCTCAAAAACGGGTTCCACAGAAAACTAAAGCATGAAGTCTGGCCTTCTCCTAGAGCGGTCAGGCTCCTACTGAATGTCAAATGGGTCCTGTTGAGTGAGGAGAGCTGGAGGGGTGCGCCACCAGTTCACATCCCACTGCTCCGCTAACCCACTGCATGAACTTTTTGGACAGACTACGTATTTTTCAAAGGAGTGTAAGCAAAATGTGTGTGATTAAGCAGAACTGGGGTTGCAACTGGAAATGCTAAGTACCATCCTAGCTGGTCTATATTCCTGCAAGATGCAGATACTATTAAAATTTTTTTTGTAATTTAATTTTATCCATTGTAATCTTGTGCCTTTCTTCCTTGTTGCAGTGCATTAACATTGCACATGCTACATAGGTTTTGTTGAAGTGCACTGATGGCAAATGAAATGGAATAATCCTATATTTTGCTAAATTTTGTTACCACATTATTTCTGCTTGGTGTCAGAATTTTCTCTCAGAGTACACTGAATAGAATCTTTAATGTATCATACACGTAGTGATCTTCATTTTCTGAGTTTTGGAAACAAAATCTTTATTGATAAGAAATCAGAAGTTTTCATGGCAGTGAGTAGCAAGATTACTGTTTTTTGGGACATTGCACTATGTAGTTTAGTATACACATACCAGTGTGATGGTGGTAGCAAGTCTGTCCGAAGTGGGTATACCCATTTAATAAAATACATGGCATCATGCCTCATAAAGACACAGTATTGATTTGTATTCATGTTATGAACATGGAACCGATGGTGCATAGTTGCTCTGTTCGTATTTCCTCATGTCCATTGACATGCAGCTTTTTTGCGTCATAAAGTTGTACATATTACCAAGAGTTAATTAATGACTCTTGCTCTGCCTAATTAATGAGAGATACATGTGTGCATATTTGACATAAGTGATGGTGTACTGTACATGAAACCTTTCAAATTCAGATCGTCTGTTAAAACTATCTAGTTTTTCATTTATTCATCCACTCTGGATTTCTTTAATTTTATGAACTTCATTGATTCGCATGTCTTAATTTCTCCTGCTTGTGTGGTGTTGAATATGCAGACAGCTATAGGGTCACTGCATCACAGTACATGTTTATACTGAAATAATTAATATGTGTGAATTTTGTGCAGAAGTACAATTAGAATTATGTTGCCTTTTAAAACACAGAGATGATTGGGTGTATTAATTGCATTCACATGCAGCAGGAAATGACATTTCACTTTTACGTCTGTCACAAACAAAAATACATATGTAGATGTACAGATTATGTAAGATCACCAGTTATGCACACATAAGAGAAGGTAGTAATTTGAAAGAGTGTATGACAAGTAAATTATGCAAAGTACAATTCCTTTCCATGTTAATTTCCACAAAACTTTCATTACACATTGTTTGAAATTTACTGTACACAGGTTTGCAGAAATATGCATGTGTATCTCTCCAAAAGCAGTTCAACGTTTAATACAAGTAGAGGGTAAATAATCTATTATTTCAGTTGCATGATAAATGTGGCCAGTAAAGTCCACTCACGCTGACATCCACATCAAGTTGTTTAGATCAATCTGTGTTTCAGAGACTGGCCCTGCTTTCATCATCAGGTTTTTGGTATGGCTTGACATGTAGCCTAAACAGGCTAAATGGGGAGGTGGTGATCACATTAAGTTAACGTAGCAGCCCATAATTAATTTGCTGAAATGAACAGTAGAGGTATCCAGTTTGAATCAAGGCGAAGTGCAATGATCTGTAGACTCCATCCATGAAGCCTGTTGACTTGTGTCCTGTCACAAGCCTGTGCCTGGTGTTGATATATAATCCAGGTGAGCTGGGTGTCCAGTCATGTCAGAACCCAGATGATGGAGATGGAGACAAGTTTCTGAAATGTCAGTTGGTTTGAACTTGGTGTGGTATGAGCCTGAGCAGGGTTTTTTTTATTATTATTTTTTATTATTATTATTTTTTTTTTTTTCACCATGGAAACTTCAATACATATATGTATGTGTGTTATGTTTTGGGACAAGTTTTTTGCACCCTTGATTGTGTAATTATTAATAGGCATGTTGTTACATGATAGATTCATTTTGACTTTGAGAACGAGGGAAAAAATGAATTGATGCTTAATATTTCCAGGATGTTAACCAACAATTGCTGAAAAAGTAATAATTGACCAACTCACCCACCCACTTACTGTTGCTATTGTCTTACTAGCCATGACAGGTCTTGACATGATGTGTTATGGCCCCTCCCTCTTTCATGTGCAGTAATGCAGGCTTCAATACTAAGTCGAACCCTGTGAGTGCACGGGGTCCCTCTCTGCTCTCCCCCATCAGCATGCCTGCGGCTCTGTCCTTTTCCAGGTAATACATTACTTTTGTTTGGTTTTAATATTGCTTGTTTTATTAATTTCTTGTATTATTAATTCAGCCCTGCAAAAATGTTGCTTTTATCTCACCTGCTGGCCTTCAGAACCACCTCACATACCGCTCTGTATCAAGTTCTGGGGGCTGCTAGATGTTAATTTAATTTTCTGCATGTTGCTCTTGGTTATATGGTTTGCTGTATCAGACTTTTTCTAGTGATTAATTTTCTGTTGTTGTTATAGTTGTTGATGTGTGCAAATGATCTTTACATATTAATTTAATGTACAATTCTGTTTGAACAGCACACAAAGACATCCATTTGATATTCTAGACCAATATTTTCTTACTTAAAATGGTTTAAAATTCCTTTCTGCAGTATAACCTGTGAAATATGTGGTTGTGAGGTTTTGGATTTTCATAGCAATTATAGTCTTGAGGGATATGACATCATGTAGCTTGGTAATTTAGTAAGTGGCCAGCCATGTTTTGTTTGTACCCTGATGGTAGAATGTTGTTATCTCTGTACCATATTATAGAGCATCACATCCCCAAAGACTGTATTTTTTTTTTCTAATAATGTTATTTTCTGACTTTTAAATTGGCCTCTCATAAAGTATGCATAGGAATGGTCATATGGCCAAGTGCATCCTCAACTTATGCAGCACTGTTGTAACTGTGAATCATGATGATGCCGTGTTTAGGTTGCAGTATTAAAATACATAGCTATGGTTGTGCTGGGTTTCATCACTATGTAGTTGAGTAAATGATACAAGTGTTTTGAAGGAATATTGTTCTGCCTCTAGCTGCATTGTAAAATTGAAATATTGGTTCCCACTTACCAGACCACACATTGTCATATCCTACAAGACAACACTGTCATGAGCATCTTAAATTATATAAAGTAAATGATTAAATGGGCTGTGCTAAAGACATTCTTTGTCTTTAAAAATGGTGTCTGTTTAGAGCAGAAATAAATCAGTCTGTCAGCTACACTTCTTGCTTTTACAAACATAAGTTAACAGTTTTCAAAGGCATTTTCTGCAGTGCTCAGTTCAGTTGTTTGCTGCTGCTGCTGCTACAGTGTACATGGAAAATCTACACCATTATACAGGGTCCGCCAGCGAATCAGGCGATTTTTAAATGTTAAAAAAAAATTAAAAGTATTGGATATCATGATACAGTTACATTTATAAGGAAGTACGTACTTTAGCATTTGCAGAAATAAGTGAATCATTGGTCTTGAAACATAACACAGAACATAAAAAAAACACAACAAATCATTCAAAAAATCACACACCGATAAGTCGGGTGATCTTGCTGGCCATTCGATGTTGCTATATCTGGAAACGAGATGTCCAGGAAAAAGTGGGCGCAAAGTGTTCATAGCAACTTTTGCAGTGTGACTTGTAGCCCCATCTTGTTGAAAGTAAGTGGTTTTGTTCACTGGAAGACCTTGGAGACGAAGAATGAAGAAGTCCTGTAACATGTGCATAATGCTCAGAGGTCACAGTGCAAGCATTTCCACGTTCATTCTCAAAGAAGTAAGGACCAATAATGGCGAAGGCTGGAACACCACACCACACCGTTATTTTAGAACTGTGCAGTGGTTTTTGTACGCCTGGCACTGCTTTCTGACAGTCCCAGTTTCTTGGAATGACGCACAGCTGACCAACGAGGACTTTGTTCGAATGATGCTCTCACAGCGTCATGTTCTGTGGGGTGCATACTGTTTTAACACTACCACCTTTCTTCTTAACAGTTGAGCTGGTCTCTTCAAAGTTGTTTACCCACGTCTTTGTGGCATGAGCTGATGGAACTTTACTGTTTCGATGAATTCCGAATTTCTTGCAAAATTCACATTGGGCGGCAACGTAGCTGTCGTTCTTATAAAATGATTTTACGGCAAAAGCACGCTGTGCACCAGTCCACGACTCCATTTCAAACTGAACGCTATTCACGGCCACACCACCTGGCAGCATCGTTCCCCTTCCCTGATCACGCTGAAAACAGAAAAACGCCGTAGCCAAATCGCCCAATTCACTGGCGGACCCTGTACGTCTGTCCAGCCGGAGGGTCACCCTTTGTTTTTAACTGCTGGCTTAATAGCTACCATACATGTTGGCTTTTAATGGGTATGAAATCTGATCTCTTGCTCTGAGTGCAGAACATAAGTTCAGTGTTTAAAAAGAAAGTGGACCTCAGGAACATGATGTTAGTGGCTAATTTAGGATGATAAACAATGAAGAAGTTTGTGATTAGACATGTTAGTTGGTATTTTGATGGCAGTAATATTTAGGAGACTAGGATGACAAGGAATGCATATTGAATTTGGTGGGGAAACATCTTGGACAACAGCCATTAAGAAGACAGAGATGGAAATAGAAGGTAACTAAGATGGATCACAGAGAAAGAACAAACATAGGAAAAATACTTATGTATATAATATTAACTGAGAGTTTCAAAAGGAAGAGGCCACTTCAAATAGCTTGATTGATATAATAATGGATGTTAAAGAAACAGAATGGGGGATTGATTCACTGTGAAGAATGTTGTCTTCTGCAATGTGATGCCATGTAGCCAGGAAGAAATGTACCAGTGTTTCAGAGGAATGTGCAGTAATTTTTTCTGCAAAATAAGTACATTTCAACCACACTATGTGACATTACATCCCAGAAATCAGCAATGAGAACCTCATATCTCACTTTCATTGAACTGGCTTATGATAAAGGTGGTCCCCTGTGAACATGGGAATGAACATTCAGGTTCCATGAATGACTACATTAATGCAATCCTAAATTACTTGAGCTTTCTGTACGTATCTATATGTTGTCCGTTAGTGTTCATGTGCATAAGTTAGTGGGATGTAGGAAATTGTGTTTCAGAATTGTGATTTGATATAATTTCTCTGGCAGGGTGTTCAGAAATTATTTACCTTGATAGCTGACGAATAAAAAACCAACTAGATGTCACTTGTTACTTTTATTTTACTTCTTAGAGACTCAACATGTTTTGGGCATTAATGTGCCCATCTTCAGGAGTTTGCGACTATGTTGTTGAACTACCACATTGGCCATTTCGTTCCTGATTTTATATGTGTTGGAGTTAGGGTGCGGTTTGGCTAGGGTGGTATCCAGGCTGCTGGCTGAAGCTTCAACCAGCAGCCTGGATACCACCCTAGCCGAACCGCACCCTAACTCCAACGCACATCAAATCAAGAATGAAACGGCCAATGTGGTAGTTCAACAACATAGTCTCAAACTCCTGAAGATGGGCATATTAATGCCCAAAACATGTTGAGTCTCTAAGAAGTAAAATAAAAGTAACAAGTGACATCTAGTTGGTTTTTTATTCATCACCTATCACAATGATGCACGGTCCAATAAACATCATATTTACCATGAATTTCTCTATCTTACAAGACAGAAATTTATAATTTAGTTCCTGGTGAGTTACTCTGAGCTTCAGAAGAAGGACTCTCCTACATGAAACTGCATACAATCCTGAATTTTCTTGTCATGCTGTGTCATTCGTAAAGCCTATAGTATCTCAAAATAGATGTTTTACATAAATAGAAGCATGGATGCTAAACAGTATTGTGCACTTGCCCTTTTTTCCATGTAAGTGAAAACTTTGCAGGGCTGTATTAATTGCTTTGGCTGTTATCATGTTAACTGTAGTTAAATTTGTGCTAAGCTATCTGGTATAATGTTAAAGAGATCATTTATGCATCTGTGATGTATGATCACATATCCAGTCAGTTGACCTTTTAGTGAGGTATATCTGAGAAAGTCTTGTGTAAACTACAACACACCAGCAGATTTAATAACAACATTTACCTGAATATAAGATACAAATTTTTTTCCTAATTTGCATCTGCAGATAGGAGATTATGGCTTTTAACTGCGCACAGTGTTAAACACATACTGTTTAGGTATTTTTTTGAAAACTGAAGATTGCATTGGGGTCTGTTCAGGTAAATGCAGAAGTTGCACTTATTTGTGTTTTCAATTCCTGGGTAGTGGAACTTTGTTGTGGCATGCTGGTTTTTATGCCATTATTTTGGTGAATTGGATCATCATGAAGATGGAGAAAGCATGATGTCTGGAATGTTGGTAAACCAGTGTCACTTCAAATCACTGTGAAAATATGAAGATATTTGTGTGTTAGTTACTGTTTCTGCCTCAGGAAACATTGCTGAAATTTTGCAAAATAATTTCTTAAAACAAGATTTTGGTCTACTTGTATGTGGTCTGGTAAATGGGTACCAATTTTTCTGAGGAACCTGCTGCCTTCTTCTTCATGATAGAAAATAGAAGCAGCAGGTTCCACCAAAACATGTTTGCCTACCCAACTGCATTGTGTCACATCCGAGAAGATGTAATCTTGACACTCAGGCCTGTAAGAACCTCAGATATCAGTTTCTTTTTTAAAAAAAAAAAAAAGAGCTGCCCATGTCCCATGTGCAAGGTCCCCATGGTGACTAAATTTTGTATGGTAGCATGTAATTTTTGTGGATCATTATTATGGAACTAGCTTCGTGTCACTTTCTGGCACCTAGAATTTTGAGGTGGCTTCGAAATTTTTGGAAAATTGGTGCACCCATGTTGTATGATCTATGAAGTAACAGTGTATAAATGTAGATGTTTGGAAATGATGCTGAGAACAATAATTGGATGTGAGAAACACAGTTACAAAGATCAAGGGAAGATTTCATAATGAGAAGTTTCCTGATTTTGTACTCTTCTCCTAATACTGTTACAGTAATTAAATAAAGAAGGATAAAATGTGAGATGTGAGTGGAATTTAATATAATTTTATAAAATTTCCCTCACATTTTATCCTTTATTTAATATATATATGAGAAATGCAAACAAAATTTTAATCTGAAAACCATGAGGCAAGAGATCATTTCAGAGTTACTGTTAAAAACAGATGTAGGAGAAACAGGATGATAAAATGTTATCTAGAATCAAGTGTGTGAACAAGAATTCTGGTTCTGTAACAGCAGGGACAGCCTTTTGAGTCATTATGGGGTCTGAAGTATCTCTTTATGGCTTTGAACTGAATTACAAATTCCAGTTATAATGTTGAATGTTCTTTTCCTTAGCCTAACAACTACCTGTGAGATGGAACCAGAAACACCCAGCATTACAAGACGAAGTTCGTCAGGTGGTCTTCTGTCGCCTGAAGTAGAGCTGAGTCCAGGGGCAAAAGGGCCAGGGGGAGCTCCTGTTTTGGTTGAGGCAGCAGAACATGACGGCTTCTACTTGCTAAAGAAAGACTCACAGCGGCGAATGACCCTTTCTAGGGTTCTCAGCCAAGATGAGCATAAGATTTGTGATGTCTGGATGAAGAACATTCATCGGGATGTTGGTGAAACAGTTCTCACAATGGTATGTTCAGATTATTTCAGCACATATTAGCATATTATTGGGATTAATAAAATCCATGTCTCAACTAAACACAAATATATTATCAGTGTATTAGTGTTCTTTTTGATACTTGTGAATGTACTGGTGCATTAGTAGCCTTATCCTGCCAGGGTGGGTATTTCAATTTTAGTGCATGGTATGTGGAAAAGTAAGTATTATTTGAACATAAAAACAGAAAGGTATGAGATGAGCCATATTTTTTGGAACATAAAACAGAGGCTCTGCAACGTGTCTTCAAAATGCAGTAATTTTCATTGTTGCCTAAATATACGAAATAAATTCATAGGGGTGTTATCCTACCTGCAATTGTGTGTGAATGCAGGTCTTCAATAAGTTAATGACATCTTTCTGTGTTCATATACAATATTCGAATGCAATGCGAGGTTTTTTCTTTAAATTTGGTGCTTAAATATGTGAGGTTATTTAAATTTATGTATGCAGCACTGAACAGGACTGTGCCAAACTTTGAACCAGACCATGCAGAGCCACATCAAGACCCTCACTGCCAAATCATCATGTGCAGACAAAAGAGAGAATAGAGCATGACTAAAGTTATGTGACACAATGTTCTTTTTTGGATTGTGTCCATCATATTATTTTTTAAAGATGCGTGATGTTCCAGAAGTAGGCTGTATTTCTGTATTCATGCACAGAAACACCTAAGCTTGTGGACACTTTAAATTGAGCTACACCCAATCACTGGGCACCATATAAACAATAAACTTATTAAGATACACTCCTGACAATGGACTGGTCCAAAGATAGGAACAGTAAATATTAGAGTTGCCTTGCATTTGGGTAAATATGGTGTATATTCAGTTGTTGTGTCTGGAACATTAATGTGCTTACAAGATGATCTTGTAAACAGCAGTTAAGGAATTGTGTAACACAAGACTAGTTGTATCCTACCTAGTTGTGCAACAAAAGCTACTGGTGTCTTACCTAATTGTGCAACAAAAACTAATGGTATCCTACCCAGTTTTGCAATGTAGAACTAGTGCTATCCTTCTCTGTTTGTGCAACACAAAACTGGAAATATGCTCACCTAATTATGCAGTAACTAGTGGTCTGCTGACATAACTAGTGGTGTGTTCATCTGATTGTGCAACAAAAAACTAGTGGTATCCTCACCTAATTGTGCAACACAAAACTAGTGCTATTCTCTCCTAATTGTGAAATTCAGAACTAGTGCTATCTTCACATAATGGAACAACAAAGAACTAACGCTATTCTTACCTAATTGTACACCATCAAACTAGTTATTTCCAAACATAATTTACTATTGAAGTGCATTAGTAAAATCATGACAGTGAGTAAACCAGTAGAACCTAGAACCAAAAATGATAGTATTGTACAACAAAGACTTTCAATCTTAGCAATTTCATAAACAAACACAGATGTTTAGTGACTTTTATATAACATTTATCATTGCAAATATGTTCTGGGTTTATACTGCACTGTAGAACAGCAGTACTGGAAAGCTCTTTTTGTCAGGCTTGGTGCTACACAGAGGAAACTTGAGTGTCGTAAGTGAAGTTGCATGACATAGTATCTAGTTAGTCCTGCATACTTTCATAAGCACAGATAAGAGGATAACTTTAGAGTGGATTGTTAAGGAATGGTGTGTGTGAGTGTGGTGTGGAATCAAGTAGCCAAGTAGCTGACTGTTATGAGCATAATCATGAATTTTTAATATTGTACCATGCAGGAAATTTCTTGACTAGGTGAGTTATTATTAGCTTCTGAAGTATCATTCATTGGAGTTAATGAATATGAAAACTAAGTAATGTTTTACAGTCTCATCTGGAGATAGTGATGCGAGGAATGAAGGACTATATTTCTGATCAAAATCGGGGAGTAATTGAAAATGCTATCCATACACTGAAGGAAGAGCTGGACTTTGATGCGGCTGCTATTAGCCAACTTCATTTTGCTATCTACCTTTTCCAAGAATCAGTAAGTATACCCATATTTTTAAAGTAAAGTTGTACTTGTAAGTGCACAAACACTTATCAGGGGGGGGGGGGGGGGGTGGAGGTGGATCAATACTCATTTTAGTTTTGCCTGTCCCCTTGTTCTCTATATTTCTAATTTTATGTATGCTTGGTTGAGATGGTAACACAATGTGTCCTCTGCTGAGCGCAGTGTTACTGCCTGTCTCCAATCACTTCTTTGTCACCGTTGGACCCCTGTAGAGTATGACTAATTTGGATTTTAGGAAAATTCTCTTACCGCATCTCACACAACATGCATTGAGGAGTACTAAGACTGGTACATACCGTATGCTTACAACCAATGTACAACTGGGGAGTAAATACAGGCAATGAATGTGACTAATGTAGTTGTGATTTCAAGAATGGTGTCACCTCTAAGTAACCCACAAGCTCTTACAGCAGGCTGAATTTAAGTTGTACTGGTTAAGTTTAACTTGGACTGAGCTGTCACATAGAGGTGAACAAGGTGACTGTTACTAACCTGTCTTGACACATACATGATTAGTTGTACATTGAATAAGAAAAGGACTGTTGTATGTGTATAAGGGAAGGAACTGGTGTAATGTAAGGGGCAGCACACCAGACATGCCTAGCTTGACTGTTTGTAACTGGAAAAAAATATGTAATTTCCTGCAATCCTACTGCATAAGTAATGGTAAGATATGTTATAAACACTCATCTTCTTTGGTGTGGTGCTTGGTACCTCATGTGCCATTCTTTGGCGGACAGGAGAGCAGCTGTACAGGAAAAGTGTACTGTTCAGTGGCATACCGAGGGGGGGAGTTCAACAGCCCTTGAAATTCCGAAGGCCCTCCAAAATCATGCCAAACTCAACCCAATTGTGAAAACTGTTAAAAATTGCTGAATTTAGGACACCAACACCCCAAGATGTTCGGAAAAAAGGCAGTAAAATTCTAAAACTACCTAGGTTCGCAATTGTTTTACTTTAGCAATGACAAATAAATTGGTTGTCATCATAAATAGTCTTGAAGTACCAACAATTAAGAAAATTTTACTATATGAGATGAAATTTCTTGTACCAAATTACAGCTGCCTCCAGAACCCCTGACTAGGGGGCTACCACCCCCAGATCCCCGTTCTCCCTGTCCTCTCTGAATTTGTTGAACCCCCCCCCCAAACAAAATTCCTTCGTACACCACTGGTACTGTTTCGACACTGGTTAGTACAAATAAATTGTTCCTATGTGATGTTCAGGATAAAAAGCATGGCAACAAAGACATTGTTCAGAAGATGTTGTAAGTATCAGGAGGGAGGTGGCGTGTGAATATAATTATTACAGGATTTGGGGTTTGGTCAGCACTTGATAAGATCCAGTTCTTGTGGGATGTTAATGCCATTGTGATTGGTAAATAGCTACTGATGTGGAGCGGCACAGTTCCTCTGTCATCAGTGTCAAGCAGCTATCAAAACATTGCACCTTAGAAGACATGAACCTTTATCAGTGCTGCTGGAAGAACCTCAAATCTTTCATGGTAAATAAATGATGATGTTTTGGAAAAGCATAGTGCTCCCATTGTCAGGGTATAGCAGGCCAAGCAGAGTGTTTGTTGCTAAAGATGGAAACATATTTGAAACACTGGTTATGCATTTACCAGTTGACACTCTGTAGCAACCCAGAACACTTGGTGCATATTCATTGTTAATTTAATTATAAAATAGTTTTTGAATTTATTTTCATCTTGAAACAAGTCCGGGTGCAAATGTGAGAAAATTCTGAATTCAGGTATTTTCACATATATAGGTTTCTGAATTCAGGTATTTTCACATATATAGGTTGAGTTCAAAAGCATCTGATTCTTTGTTGCCGCCATTGCCATGTGACTGTCACAGTGTGTTCAAATAACACACCCAGGCTGACATAAATGTAGCCTAAGTCTGGTTTCTGTAACTGCTTGTACTGGATGATTGTGAATTAGTTTGAGTGCAGTTTCTGCCTTGACTGTGTGTCTAGTCTTGTCGGGTTTGGTCTGTCGTTTTTTGGTATCTACACCCTAATGTATAGGCAGTCTGTTTACCCTGAATGGAGATGGTATATTTCTGCAAAACTTTGATAACCTTTTACCACCAGACCACACAATCATAATCCAAAAGAACATAGTGTGAATCTTCATTGCTGTCTAAACATCATATATCTGTCTGTCTATCTGTCTGATGCATGTACACATGTCAATATGTTGCATTCCTTTACGTTTGGAAGGAGTTATGTAAGTGTAGTGAGTTCTGCATAGACTCAGATGTGTCTTAGTACAGTTTAAGCCAACAAATGCACACAATTGTAGTAGAGTTAAATAATAATATAATAACCACTAACTTGTACATGTTTTAGGCCAGTGAGGCCACTGAGGCCTGAAACATGTAGGAGTTAGTGGTTATTATAATATCATTGTAACTCTAGTACACTATCTTATAATAAAATCAACTAGATACACTAATTTCTCGAATTTCTTTTTGGATTAAAACTACATGTTTTGGACAGGACGTCCTGATCCTGCTCGCAGGCTGTCAGCAAACCTGTATTGTATGACGTATACCACTGCTGTGTGTACAGTGAAAAAACCCCTGATGGTGGACATAGGAACTGTCCAAACCATGTAGAGTTTTAATCCAAAAATAAATTTGAGAAATTAGTGCATCAGGTTGGTTTTATTATAAGAATTTATAACAATGCTCAGTCACCTGGACGTCATTCTCTAGTACACTTGTATGCATTTGTAGGCTTAAATTGTAGTAATTGAATTGTAATGCATGGAATGGAAAATGTGACATTTGAAATATATCTGTTAACACATCTCTTCTTCCCTGATTATTGCACTTTATTGTGTTGAAGGTATTAAAAGGTGACATTTTCATTTACAGGTGAATGTTGTATTGCGACTTCACAGCATCAAACCTCACTGGATGTTTGCATTGGACAATCTAGTCCGAAATGCTGTTCAGGCAGCTATCACTGTGTTATCTCCTGGTAAATTGTAGTATAGTGCAGTGTATATTGTAGTATACTGTAGTACAGTACATAATATAGTGCAGTGCAGTGTGTTGAATTATGATATAGTACAGTACGGTAGATTCCATTTGCCCAGTTCAGTTTTATTGTCTGGCTTAAGCCAAGAAAACACAATCAGAAAAGTGTAATCAGTGTTGAAGTACATGGTTTTCTCGTGCATTCTTTGCATCTTGGGATTCTGAGCATTTGTTGGTGTTCCAAACAATTGTGATGTAAACTGTGACACCAGTCTTTATGAAAACCAGATTTGCTATACACATTCTTGTAAAGGCTGTGATATCAAATTTTATCAAAATCCAGTCAGTAGAGTTGTAGTTACAACATGCAGTTGTACACACACACACACACACA